>FLNW01001291.1_pt1 | contig 23659 bp, 25 predicted proteins | sample 1140371 | NCBI WGS metagenome assembly FLNW01 (sample SAMEA3878170, study PRJEB12797) | bioreactor metagenome | biome: Moose rumen | place: Sweden | collected 2011-10
GAGGGCTTGGGGAGAGGCTCTTACTCGAGACAGATGCCCCATACATGGCACCGGTACCCCACCGCGGCGAGAGGAACGAAAGCCGTTTTATGGAGCATGTGGCAGAACGTTTGTCGGCGGTGCTGGATTGCTCCAAAGAGGAGATAATTGACGCAACAAGTGGCAATGCAAGGCAACTTTTGGGGCTAAAATGAGTAAAAAAGTAAAAAAAAATGCCCACAGGCTTGCGTAATTCATAAAAAAGTAGTAACTTTGCAGTCGCTATGCGTAAATGTGTGCTGGCGCGTATTGAAAAATCGGAAGGTAAAACATTGTTTTGCCGGCCGAGGAGGAGCAACTGCGGAGACCCTTTGTCGCCAAACGACAAACAATGTCGCAAGCCGGTTGCGACGAAGGAGAGATGCTCGAGTGGTTGAAGAGGCACGCCTGGAAAGCGTGTAAACTCCAAAAGGGTTTCCGGGGTTCGAATCCCCGTCTCTCCGCAAAAGATGTGAACAAGATGCCAGCGGCAGCTTGTGGGGATTACGAAACAATCCCCGGTGGAGAGTTTTAACTGAGGAACACTCCCTAAACAGAAAAACACTAAATTCGATCATAAATTACTTAATTAACAATTTTTATCTCATGAAAAAAGTATTTGCAACCCTTACAGTGCTGGCTATGCTGACTTTCGGTAGCGCAACAGTAATGGCACAAGAGGCAGCAGCTCCTGCTGAGGAAGCTGCTCAGGAACAAGTAGAAGCAGCTGCTCCTGCAGTTGAAGAAGTAGCTGAAGCTCCCGCCGCTGAGGAAGGCGGTCTGGTAGCGCTTCACAAAACGCTGAAGACCAAATTCATCGAAGGTGGTGCCGGCTTCATGGCTCTGACACTCGTGACACTGGTATTCGGTCTGGCTCTCTGCATCGAGCGTATCATCTACCTGTCGCTCAGCAAAACCAACACCAAAGCGCTGTTGGCTAACGTAGAAACAGCTCTCAAAGAGGGCGGTATTGAGAAAGCACTGGATGTTTGCCGCAACACCCGCGGACCTGTGGCTTCGATCTTCTATCAGGGTCTGAGCCGCTACGACGAGGGTATCGACGTAGTGGAGAAGACAGTAGCCAGCTACGGCGGCGTTCAGCTCGGTCTGTTGGAGAAGAACCTCTCGTGGATTACACTCTTCATCGCTATCGCTCCGTCTCTCGGATTCTTGGGTACCATTATCGGTATGATCGAGGCATTCGATAAGATTCAGCAAGTAGGTGATATCTCGGCTACCGTTGTTGCCGGTGGTATCAAGGTCGCTTTGTTGACCACCCTCCTCGGTTTGATCATCGCCGTTGTTCTCCAGTTGTTCTATAACTACATCCTCTCTCTGGTAGAAGGTTTGGTTAACGAGATGGAAGACAGCTCCATCAGCCTGCTTGACCTGGTTGTAGAGTACGACAAAGCTCAAAAGAAGTAATATGGTTTGAAATGGTTTGAGATTGTTTGAGCCCTTGGGCTTGGTAGAAAAAGTGAACAATCTTGAACAAACTCCAAACGGAGCATAGCTCCATCAAACAATATCAAACAATTTATTTAATTTTGAGCAATATGAAAAACTATAAATTAATACCAAAGATTACCCTGTGGGTGCTCATGGCATTGGGCGTTGTGGCTATCGCAATGTTCTATCTGGGCGGCTCGGCAGGTAGTCTGGAAGTAGCCGGTGATTTTCTGGATATTCCCAAATTCACCGATCTCTTCCTCGTTTGGAACTACATCCTGTTGGGATTGGTAGTTCTGATTACCCTTTGCGTAGTGATTGCCGAGTTCTGCCAGAACTGGAAGAACGACCGTAAGAAAGCCATCACTTCGCTCTGCGTCGTTCTGGGATTCATACTACTGGCATGTCTATGCTGGTTCCTTGGCAGCCCGGAGAAGGTTGACATCATCGGTTACGAAGGTTCGGACAACGTGGGCTTCTGGGCTCAGCTGTCGGATGCTGTAATCTTTGCTTGCTACATCCTCCTCGGCGGTACCCTGATAACGATGCTTTGGGGCTATATCCACACTCGTAGACTGAAGTAAAATCACATTTATCATGGCAAAGAAAGTCCCACAGATCAACGCCAGCTCTATGGCGGACATCTCGTTCCTGTTGCTGATTTTCTTCCTGGTGACCACCTCTATGGATGTTAACCAGGGACTGGCTCGCCGTCTGCCTGCTCCTATTCCACCAGACCAGAAAGTGGAGGACAAGGATATCAACAAACGAAACCTCATGGTGGTGAAGATCAACTCCGCCAACCAGTTGATGGTACAAGGCCAGTTGATGGATGTGAAGCAACTCCGCGAGAAAGCCAAAGAGTTCATCAAAAACGAACAGGATGCAGATTATTATCCTAAATTGTTTGAAGAGGATTTCGGTGCGCCCATCGGTGTAGTACGTTATACCAAGGATCACGTGATCTCCGTTCAAAACGATGTGGATACACAGTATCAGGCATATCTGGACGTTCAGAACGAACTCGTAGCGGCTTATAATGAATTGCGTGAAGAGTGCGCGCAGAAGTATTTCCACAAAGGCTACAACGAACTCGAAGAGGAACAGCAGAAGCAAGTGCAGAAAGTGTATCCTCAGAAGATTTCCGAGGCAGAACCTAAAAATTACGGTAACTAATATGGCAAAGATTCGTAGAAATGAGAAACGCGAGATGCCGGCGCTGAACACGTCGTCTCTCCCTGATATTATCTTCATGCTGCTGTTCTTCTTCATGTCAGTTACCTCAATGAAGGAGGTTACCTACAAGGTGCAGTTCCAGAACCCGCAAGCAACCGAACTCACCAAGCTGGAGAAGAAATCCCTCGTGCGCTATATCTACGTAGGTACGCCTACGGCAGAGTTCCGCAAGCAGTACGGTGCAGAAACGCGTATCCAGTTGGACGACGCTTTCGCTGAGACACGCGAAATAGGAGAATATATCATCAACGAGCGTTCTTCGATGAAGGAGAGCGAGCAGGGATTGATGACCGTCTCCATCAAGGCGGACAAAGAGACCCGTATGGGTGTCATTGCTGACATCAAACAGGAGCTCCGCCGCTCCTATGCACTGAAGATCAGCTACGCTGCTACACAGCGTACCAACTACTAAAAGTAGTCTATTCTAAACTAGTTAACTAGTCAACTAGTAGTCTAGTCAACTAGCAGACTATCGTTCTAATCACCAAACAGACTACCGATACGAATAAAGCCGCCCGTCCGGGCGGCTTTATTCGGTTAGCAAAGGCTATTATCGGGTCATTTTCGTTACCATATCGTTAGCACCTCGTTCGCATTACGTACGTCGTAGTTCCGTTTCTTGCCGGTGACTATCCGTTATACTCCCGTTGGGGCCTAAGATTATTGCAATCTCTTGCCGGTGGTTTTCAGCTCGCCGAGTTGGAGGAAACGCTTCGCTTGCGGACTGCCGTTCGAGTCGTGCCAAGGCAGTACACGTATCCTCAGTTCTTGTCCGGCTGGCACCAGGATAGGCTGCTCCAGCGTGATAGTCAGCCATTTGTTCTTAGGTAGGGCGGTGTTCTCATAGACAGTGGTCACGCCGCTGAACTGCTCACCGAAACCGTAGTTGATATGCAGGTTCAGACCGTCGCTCCCTTTGGCACGGACGGGAAGGGTGATGGTCTCGATGACGAGACCTTTCTTTTTCTCCGCTGCAATAGTATATTCGATATAGCGGTTGGCTACCTCGTCTATTTCACCTGCGGGCCAAGCGCCGCCGGAGGCGATATAGCCTTTCTTCTGCAGTTCGATGTTCTCCATACGCGCAACAGGGAGCACTTGGCTGAAAGTCTTGCCTTTGGCGGCGAAAGCCGCCTGCTTGCCTGCCTCTTCGATGCGCCGGGCATAGGTGTCCAACTCTTCGGCAGAGGGAAGTACCATCCATGATTTCAATTCTGCCAGTTCGGGGGATTGGCTAATCAGTTGGTAAGCCAGCGAAGCGACAGCCATTCCTCCTGCTGCGGATGTGTGGGTCTTGTCGCCGCAGTTGAAATAGTTGGCCATACAATAAACCTTGCCCTGTTCCTCATACAGTTCGCGGCTGAGAGTGGTCATGTCGAGGAAAGGAACGTTCATCTCTTCCGCCACCTCGCGCATACAGCGCACGTAGTCCTTATCCTTCGTACATTGTACATCGTCCCTTTGTCCTTTTAAATTGTGTCGCCCTGCGTCGTTGATCTTACCGTCTTTCCCGAAATAGGCGCGGCAGATAGGCGACATCAGTACAGGCGTGACGCCCATCCCGCGTGCCTCGTTAATGAAAAGACGCAGAAAATCCTTGTAGGTGGTGTTGGGTTCGGTGCCGCGCATATCGGTCAGCGTGTCCTTGCCTTCCGCGCGCAGGCGTGCGTTCTCAACAAAAACATCCTCGCCCTTGCATTTCTCGTCGTTATGGGCAAACTGGATGATGAGGTAGTCACCGGTATGCATCTGGCTCTTGACGGACGGCCAGAGGTTGGCGGTCTCATAGAACGTACGGGTGGAGGCACCGGATTTGCCGCGGTTGTTGACTTCTACGGAATCGGTGTTGAAGAAAGCCTGCAGGTACATCCCCCAGCCGCGTTTGGGGGTGGCGGCGGGTTTGTAATCGCTCATCGTGCTGTCGCCGATGGTGTGTACGCGCCGCGGAGCGGCGGTTAATGTACAAAGGGAAAATGTACAAAGTACAAAGCAAAGAATCTTTCTCATGATAGTAATCCTTCCACTTTTGTGTTTTTTGTCGTATAAATCCGCTACAAAGGTACAACAAAAGTTTGAAATATGCAAATATAAAACGCACATATGCTGATTTATGTGCGTTTTTCGATAAAAGGTCATGATGTTATTCTCTTACTATGTCTTCTTGTTTGTAGCTATTTTTTGTAATCCATCCGTGTTTTTGATAGTGGAGGGTGATGATATTGTCTTTGGTCTCATATTCACCTTCCATCACCATCATGTCGTGCGCCTCGGTGTCTTCGGGAGCAAAAGCAGCATCTGTAAACCGGAAATTTTTTCCGTCTTTGATAGTAAGGGTGTATATCACATACCATCCGCTACCCGAAGTGGGAGGAGTTTGATACACTCAGGTTCCTTTGAGCGGGGCATCCGCATTGTTTCCCTCGTAAGAGGTGAATGCCAATACGCTTGCTACAAGTGCAAAGGCAAAGAATAAACTCTTTTTCATACTCTTTTTTATTGTTAGAACGTATACCGTACACCGAGGTTGAAGGTCCAGTCGAACATGTGGTCTGCAAGGACACCACCTCCGCCGAAACCTGCTCCGGGGATAAGTGCTACCGCGTAGCCAGGTCGGAAGTCGAACGAGAAAGCAATAGGTGCATTCTTCATGTTGGCTTCAATACCTGCGGCGGCACCAAAACCGATCACTCCATAATTACCTGCACCGTAACCGACTTTCACCTGACCACCGGCGTACCAGTCGAGTTTGATACCGTCGCCTTCTGCACATGTAGCCTGATAAGCGAAAACGGCTTGGTCTAACATTCCGAAATAGCCGCCCAAATACTGTGCCCCGCCACCGGCATAGCAACCCAGATAGCCGAACTCGTCAATAATGGTAAAATGGTCTGTAACCATCACTTTGTACTGCACGCCGAGACCGGAGCCACCGACAGCACCGAGGCTGTGTTTGTAATCTTTTGCACTAACACCGACTGCAACCATCGCAGCCAATAAAACCGTAAGAATCTTTTTCATAAATTAAAAAGTGCGTTAATAATGAAATCAACACACAAAAATACTGCTTTTTTATGGAAAAGCATTCGCAAATCGTACAATTCGACTCTCAAATCGTACAAAAATGATTATTGGCGGTTTTTATGGCGGTATTGGAGGGGCGTTATTCCAGTGACTTCTTTGAAGACGCGGTAGAAAGTCTGGTCGGAGGAAAAACCGCTAAGGGCTATAGCAGCGGCAATCGCCTCATGGTCGGAGGCATAAGAGGTATCCCGCAGGATTTGCCGGGCGTGCTCCACGCGGTAACGCGCTATGAATTGGGAGAAAGTGAGTCCGGTGCGGTGGTTGATACACCGGCTCACGTAGGTTCGGTTGCTATGCACAACTGAAGCCAGGTCCTGTATGGTCAAGTCCGGCGAGGCGAACAGTTTCTGCTCGCGCAACGCGGTGGTTATCCGGTTCATCAGTTCGTCGGTCTCTTCGGTAGTAGTCTCTTTCGCCTGCGGAGGGTCCGCGACGATTGTCTCGGTAGGGAGCGAGGTGTGCGCTGCCACATAACCAATCCCGAACAGCAGTACCGACATTACTACCGCCGGTACGCAGACCATCATACTCTCGGCGAAGAAATCGCGTCCCAAGAAATTGAGTCCCATCGAGACAGCGGCTGTGACACCCAGGAGGTGCTGGAGCTGATAGGTAGGATGGAGGAGGTAACTGCGGTCATCCGAATAGATAGCATCGAGCCGTGCGCGTGTCTCACGCAAGACCTGATAGCCTCGCCACCATACCCAGATGACTTCTATGGAAAAACAAAGTCTGGCGATGAGCAGTGTGCGCTCACCGGCAAGCCATCCGAAATGCACATTGAGCGGATAAAAGACCGCGATGAGTGCTGCGGGCAGGAAGAGGAGGTACATCTCCGCATTGCGTTTAGCGCGTGTGAGTGCGCGGAGGTAGGTGTAGTACAAAGGATAGACGCTGAGGTTGGCGATGAGATAGATCCATGTGCCGATGAACGACTGTATGCCCGAGAAAAAGAACCAGTGGTCGGTGTACAGCACGGTAGCCGCGATGAAGAAGAGCGTGATAGTACTCTTCACCCGCGGTTCGGAGCGGTCTCCGAACCATCGGATGAGCCAGAAGATGCTCCAGAACAAGCAGAGCATCATAGGCAGCGATATGATCCATTGGTGAAACACGATGGGGAATGTACAATTTACAATGATAGAAACAGGCGGTTGAAGTCTTTGGGTATGGGGGATTCGAAGCGGACTTTCTGCTCCGTCGCGGGATGGATGAACTCCAGCACTTTGGCGTGGAGGCAGAGACGGTCGATAGGGCTGGACTCGTTGCCGTGGCCGTACTTGCGGTCACCTACGACGGGGTGGCCAAGTGAAGCAAGGTGGACACGTATCTGGTTGGTGCGGCCGGTTTCGAGGTGGAGTTCGACGAGGGAATAAGCCTTCGGCTGTTTGAAGCTTCGCTGTTTATAGGCTTCGCCGTTTGAAGCGACTTCGTCGCGTTTGGAGGTTTTCAGCACCTTATAATTCGTGATGGCTATGTCGCCTCCGTCATCAATGGGTGATGAATAGACGACGGCGTTGCGTTTGTCCTCGGTAAGCCAGGTGGTGATTTTGCCTTCGGGCTTGTCGAGAATGCCTTCGGCTATGGCTATATAGGTGCGTTCGGTGACCAGTTCGCGCCAATAGGTACGCATGTATTGCTGCAATCCCTGCGAACGCGCGAAGACAAGCAGACCGGATGTCTCTCTGTCCAATCGGTGTACTACGTATATGCCTGCGCGCGCGCTCTGTTTTTTTACGTACGCGCGCAGGATAGAGAAAGCCGTGGTCTCGCTGCTCCCGGGTGTGGCGGCTACTGTCAGCAGTCCGGGCTGTTTGTTGACCACGATGAGGTCGTCGTCCTCATAGACGATGCGCAGTTTGGGGTGGGTCAGTTGGCTGTTGCCGCGTCCCGAAAGGACGGTGACGGTGTCGCCCGGCTTGAGGGCGAAGTCATGACGCGTCTGAACGGCGTTGCCTACTTTGACACGCCGCTGTCCCAGCAACTGTTTGACGGAAGACTTAGCCATACCTCCCATCTTGGCGATGAGGAAATCCATGAGCGGCGAAGGCTCGGTGACGCGGAGGATTGTATCGGATTTTCTTTTCATTTTTTCGTTATGTCGTTATGCCGATATGTCGATATGTGTCTCATTTTCTCAGTCTGATCCATGCTATACCTGCCATCGAGTTGATAACGAGGAAGAAGGAGAACAGCACGATGGAAAAGATGTTGCCAATTAGGATGAAGAGTGCTATTCCTGCAAAGCTGTAGGCTACCCAGAAGAACCAGGCGTCAATCTTGCGATAGATAAGCCAGTAGTTGGCAAAGACGGACGAGGCGATTAGGAGTCCGTTGAAGAGCTTGACGGCTATGTTGTCGGTGATTGCATTATGCTGGAACACATATGTACACAGCAGGTCGTCCGCTGCCACGATGAGTGCCGCAATCAGCAGGGTGACGCCTCTCTGCCGGAACGACAGATACTCGGGCACAAACGGTGCGTCGCTCTCCGTCTTAGGCTTGCGCCAGTTGACGATAGAGAGAACCTGGAAGGGGATAAACACCGCATAGTACAGCACCGCGCTGTCGTACTGCCGTTGCAGGATGAACTGCACGCCCAGCAGGGCGGACATCACGATGCCGGCATAGAAACCCGTGTAGTTGTTCGGGTCACGGACGGTAAGGATATACGCCACGCCGATGATGGAAGCAGGGATGCCGACGACCCAGGAGGGATCGGACCAATGAAGAAGGGAAACCCCTCCCGACCTCCCCATAAGGGAGGAGATATATTCTACGAGCCATAAAAGGCCTAAAAGTGCTCCGAAGAGCAGGATAGAGATGAGAGTGTTGCGGCCGAAGGCGCGCCAAAGCTGTGTGTTATTCATAAGATATGATTTCTCTGATTACTCAGATTTATCAGATTCAGATTACTCCGATTACTCTGATAAAACACAACAAGGGGCAGACATGAGTCCGCCCCTTGAAACAAGCAAGTGATTACTTGCGTGTGCGATTGCCGTAGCGGGACATGAACTTGTCCACACGACCTGCGGTGTCCACCAGCTTGGATTTGCCGGTATAGAACGGGTGACTTGTGTTGGAGATCTCCAGCTTGATCAGCGGATACTTAACGCCGTCAATCTCGATAGTGTCCTTCGTTGCAGCAGTAGAGCGGCTGAAGAACTGAGTACCGTCAGACATATCTTTGAAAACCACTACACGGTAGTTCTCGGGATGAATTCCTTTTTTCATTGTCTTGTTCCTTTCAATTTTCAGTTTTCAACTTTCAATTACTCAGCTACTACGTTCAGTTTGATGTCCGCTTTCACCTCACGATGGAGACGAGCCTGTGCGGTGTACTCACCCACCTGTTTGATCGGCTCGGCGATAGAGATCACCTTCTTGTCGATCAGTATCTCCTGCGCCTTGAGTGCGTCAGCGATGTTCTGGGTAGTAACGGTACCGAATATCTTACCGTCCTCGTTGGCTTTCACTTTTACTTCGATTACGGTCTCAGCGAGTTGTGCCTCGAGTGCCTGAGCGTCAGCCAGAATCTTGGCAGCCTTGTGTGCTTGCTGTTTGAGGTTCTCGGCGAGTTGTTTGCGGTTGCTCTTGTTGGCGATGATAGCAATCTTCTGCGGGAGCAGATAGTTACGTCCGTAGCCGTCACGTACTTTCACGATGTCGTTCTTGAAACCGAGGTTTGCAAGGTCTTGAATCAGAATTACTTCCATAATTTTCTCCTTTCAATTAAGTCGGTTAAACAATTACTTCATCATATCGGTTACGTACGGCAGCAACGCCAGATGGCGGGCTTTCTTGACTGCCTGAGCTACTTTGCGCTGGAATTTCAGCGAAGTACCGGTGATACGGCGGGGAAGGATCTTACCCTGCTCGTTGAGGAACTTCTTCAGGAACTCAGGATCTTTGTAATCGATGTACTTGATACCGCTCTTTTTGAAACGGCAGTACTTTTTCTTCTTCTGCTCCGAGCCTTGCGGAGTCAGGTAACGGATTTCGTCATTCTGTGCCATAATTAAGCCTCCTCTGCGTTTTGTTGTTTACCTTTGCCACGACGTTTTTCCGCATACTCGAATGCGTACTTGTCAAGACGGGTCGTCAGGAAGCGGATTACGCGCTCGTCACGACGGAACTCGGTCTCGAGGGTAGCGATAACTGCGGGTTCTGCATCAAACTGAAGGATGAAGTAGAATCCCGAATTTTTACCTTGGATAGGGTAAGCGAGTTGCTTGAGACCCCACTCCTCACGGTTCAGGATGGTACCGCCATTCTGCGTGAGAAGATTCTCGAATTTCTCTACTGCCTCCTTTGTCTGCGGTTCAGACAAAACGGGAGTTAACACGAAGGCAGTTTCATAATGATTTACCATTGTAGTAAATTGTTAAATTTAATTGTTAATAATAGTTGTTTCCGGATTTCCGAATTTCCGGGAGTCTTACGCGCAATGCGCGAAAAAGCGTGCAAAGGTACTGCTTTTTTTTGACATGTGCAAATTTTTCACAAAAAAAAGCGCATTTCCGCGCTTTTTTCTGTAAAAACTATCCGAGGATTAGTCTTTGCTGTTGGACAAACAAGACTCGGAGTCTTTGTCCGGCTTCTCCATATAGCTTATTTATACCCCCCCAATTGAGATTGGTTATTGTCTCAATGCGGTGCAAAGGTACTGTTTTTTTTTGACATGTGCAAATAAATATGTTTTTTCTGCATTTTTTGTTCTCAAAAAGGGGTGTTAAAGTGATAAAATGCATTTTTTTTTCATTTTTTTTGAAAAATATTTGGTCATGTAAAAAAAAAGCAGTACTTTTGCACCCGCTTTTGAAAAGCAACGTTCTTTTACAACTTAAAAGTCAAAAAAGATTGCGGAAATAGCTCAGTTGGTAGAGCACGACCTTGCCAAGGTCGGGGTCGCGAGTTCGAGTCTCGTTTTCCGCTCTTTTTTTTTGCTTGCAGGCAAAGGATGGGGGTAGCAATAGACCCTTGTTGCCGAAAGCAACAGCCCAGATGGCGGAATTGGTAGACGCGTGCGTTTCAGGTGCGCATGCCGCGAGGTGTGCAGGTTCGAGTCCTGTTCTGGGCACGCGCAGGTGGTGAAATTGGTATACACGCTACTTTGAGGGGGTAGTGGTCGCAAGATCGTGTGAGTTCGAGTCTCATCCTGCGCACGTAGAGAATGTAAAGTTTTTGTTTCATATTGATGGACGGGACGGTTCGGGAGAATCGTCCCGTTTTTTGTGTTTTTTTCCCTAAATGGAAACGGTATCTGTCAATAAATGATTTTTTTAGAAAAATAATCGTGGGGACTGAATGAGAGATGATATTTTTTTGTATATTTGAAAAAAAAGCAGTACCTTTGCAGCGGTTAACGGATTCAAAAACAAGTATGTTCAAACGAATAATGTTATTGCTGTTGCTGCCGATTACTGTATTGCTGTCGGCAGCGGAGAGGGTGACGCTCACACAACTTCAAGCCGACTGGGCGAAGTATGAGAACAAGGTGGTGGAGATAACCACCCCGCTGATCGTGTGCGGCAACTACTACGATTCACTTCTGCTGGCGCCGGAACGGCTGTATTGTCCCGAAGAACGTGCTAAAGACCTGGCGGAGGGCGACAGCACCGATTACTACCGTATAAGAGCGTATAACCGCGCCATCTCGATCTGCGTGCATTGCCGCAACGCCTATTATGATGTGCAAACGGGTGACCTTGTGAAAGGTCTGAAAGCGAGGGTGACGGCTCCACGTCAGTTGCTGACCGGCAAGGCTCTCAGGGTGCATGGCGTACGCAAGGCCGCTCTGCCGCGGAAAAAGAAGGGTGAGATACGTATCGTAGGAGCGAACATTGAGAACTATTTCGCCGATCTGGGCGGCTATGCCTCCCAAAAGACAACACCCGAGCAACTGAAGATGAAGACGCGCAAGGTGGTGAAGGCTATGAGGCAGATGGATGGCGATATCTACGCCCTATGTGAGATGCAGCAAGGCGATCATGCGCCTCAGCTGCTGCTGGAGGCACTCAACCACGGAGGCAGACACTACGCGTATGTAGAGACCGGATGGGAGAACAAAGACCACATAGGCGGGTGTTTTGTCTATCGAACGGATCGTGTGCAGCCTTATGGCGAGTGGATGTCCGCCTACAGTAATACGGCCAGCCATTATTACCCGAGGATGATCGCGCAGGGGTTTGAGGAACTGGACAAGAAGGGAGAGCCTACCGGCAAAAAGCTGATTGTCAGTGTCAACCACTTCAAATCGAAAAGCAACCGCAACCGCCGATACGACACCAACGCCAAACGGATGGAGAACACCGACAGCCTGCTGGCTATGCTGCCGAAGACCGTAGAGCAGTTCGGCGACAGCGATGTACTGCTGTTAGGCGATTACAACTGCTATACGCAGGAGCAACCCATCCGGACGATTGTGCGTGCAGGTTATGAGGATATGTTGCAGGTGTATTGCCCGGATGACTACTCCTATTCCTACCACAGCGAGGTCGGCTATCTGGACCGCTGTTTTGCTACGCCGTCGATGCGTACGCAGGTGGTGAATGTGACGCCATGGCATGTGAATACCGACTGGTATTACTCGCACGGAGCGTACAAGATGCGCGACAGGAGTTGTCACCGCTATGCCGACCACGATCCTATCGTAGTGGATGTGAGGTTGAAATAATTCTGGAACTCCGGAGATCCGGAACTCTGAAATACAGAAGCGCCGCAACTCCATGTTACGGCGCTTCTGCTCTTGTGATCCCGCTGGGGCTCAAACCCAGAACCTTCAGAACCGGAATCTGACACTCTATTCAATTGAGCTACGGGACCTTCGCGTTCGGCAGTCTCACGCGGTTTAATCTCTTCGTCCGAGGAAGATGAGAATGTAATACACCAGTGTGGCGAGTGACGAGAGTGCGGCTACTACGTAGGTGTAGGCGGCACTGCGCAGTGCGTCGGACGCCATCGAGGAGGTGTGGTTATCAGTGATGCCTGCTTCCTGGAGCCAGTTGACAGCTCGCTGGCTGGCATTGATCTCTACCGGCAGGGTGATGAACGAGAACAGGGTGGTCATAGCGAACAGGCCTATTCCGAAGAGCATCAGTTGCGGGAAGATATTGATGGTCAGCATACCGATAAGCAGTATCCATGTCATCCAGTTGCTGGCGAAGGATACGACGGGCACTAATGCCGAGCGCATCTTAAGGGGCGCGTAGGCGGTAGCGTGCTGCACAGCGTGACCACATTCGTGTGCGGCAACGGCTGCGGCTGCCACATTAGCGCCATGATAGACTGCATCTGACAGATTGACAGTCTTGGTGGCAGGATTATAGTGGTCGGTCAGTTGGCCTTTGACGCATGTGATCTGTACATCCGTGATGCCGCTGTCGCGCAGCATTTTCTCTGCTACATCGCGTCCGGTCATCGGCAGCGGCTCCTTGGAGTAGCGCTCGAACTTTTGCTTAAGTGATGCAGACACAATCCAACTCGCCAAAGCTATGACGATGAATATGATCCAATATATGGTTGTAGTACTCATTTTTTTTAGTTATTAGTTGTCAGATTTTTTTCTCCGGCATACTTTGCATTGTCCATAGATACGGAGCGAGTAGTGTGCGGGTATGAAATTGCTGTATTTGCGTGAGACAACGATATGCTCGATAGCTTTGTCGTGCGTCTCGGTGACACGTCCGCACTGCGTACAGATGATCTGTATATGCGACCTCTCGCCGGTCATGAGTTCGTATTCAGTGACAGTCCGTCCTGCCTCACGATTGAATGCGTGCAAAATCCGTGCCGAAACGAACAGATTGAGCGTGTTATAGACCGTTGCTTGCGATAACCGCAGTTTGAGGCACCTCTGTGCCAGTTGTTCGGCAGTGAAAGGCTGCGGCATCTCGCTTATCTCCATCAAAACCATTTCCCGTTCAGGTGTGTGGCGCTTGTTGTGCTCCGCAATAAACAGGTTGAGCCTCTCCAGTGCTGCTTGGTATGATAATTCGGCTTTCATCAGAGGGGTTTGATATAGGCGCGATGACGCTTGTGTATCTTGTGGTCAAACTGCGTGAAGTTGGCGATATTCTTGGTGTTGGTCTCCAGAATATTGGTGGTCTCGAGAATCCGGATGCCATATTGGTTGATATAAGGTATCTGGTCCTGAAAGAACAGCGCCATCACACCGGAGTCCTGATAATCGGGACGGATAGCAATCAACAGGAAACTGAACGATTTCATTCGTTTCGCCTTGAGCGCCTTGATGAGGTAGTACCATCCAAAGGGGAAGAGGCGTCCGCCGCATTTGCGGAGTGCATCGCTGATATCCGGCATGCCGAGTCCTACACCAACGATCTCGTCTTTCTCGTTCACCACGAGTGTGACGAAATCGAAGTTGAGCAGCGGGAAATACATGTTCTTGTAGTAGTTCTTCTGCTTGACGGTCATGGGCTGGAAGTTGTAGAGCTTCTGGTACGCCTCGTCGATCACGTCCATGTATTGTATGCCGTACTTGCGCACGAGTTCACGCGAGTTCTTCACTTTGTCCACGCGCACATGCGAACGCTGCTTGACGATGTCTGCTATGCGGCTGAGGCGTTCGGGGCAGGCGGTAGGCGGATAAACCTGAAGCTCGATCCAGTCGGCCTCTTTGGTAAGCCCGTAGGCATCGAAATGCGTGACGTAATAAGGATAGTTGTACAGCGATGCCATGACCGCCGGGTAGTCGTATCCATCGAGGAGCAGTCCCTCATGGTCGAAATCCGTGAATCCTACGGGGCCGTTCAGCGCGTCCATTCCGCGGGCTTTGCCCCAAGCTGCGACGGTATCGAGCAGGGCGTGGCTGACCTCCATGTCATCGATGAAATCAAACCAGCCGAAGCGTACGTGACGGAAACCCCATTTCTCGTTGGCGCGGCGGTTGATGATACCGGCAATGCGTCCCACGGCTTTGCCGTCACGGAAAGCCATCCACAACTGATACTCGCACACCTCAAGTGCCGGATTGTTCTCCGGATTGAAACAGTTCATCTCGTCGAAGAACAATGGAGGGCAGTAGTACGGGTTACTATGATAGAGGTTATTGGCAAACTCTATGAACTGACGCAACTCGCGTTTGGTGTTTATTTCGCGGATTTCTACTGCCATTGAATGTTTTTTTGCAAAAATCGCTGCAAAATTACTTAAAAATTTTGATATATGCAAAAAAAAGTGTAATTTTGCCGTCGATTTCGGCTCGCCTATATTGATTTGCCCTGCAAATCGAGGCGGCTCGCGAAATCTCCTCTCCGATAAAAACGCGCTTCGTTAGCGTTTTTATCGGTTACCATTCGGGACGTAAACCGAAGCCGCTTGCGGCTGTTTGCGGGTCGAAGAGCGGAGGCACAAGTCGCCCCAATGACCGCGAGGCGGTCGGTCAATGCGACCTTGTTGCCGAACGCGCGGGGCTATCTGGTTTTGACAGCAGGTAGAGTAGTTGTGTAAGCACGCCGAGCATTGAGGATACGCTCGTAAATATCATCTTCGAACGATAACTGGCAACACTTCTTATGCTCTCGCTGCCTAATCGAAGTATAGTAGATTAGCATCATCCGGGTGCCAGGCACCTGAACGGGACGTCGCTCCAAGCCGGGTCTGTGGGCTGAAGGATCAAGCGGCGCAGGAATACACAGAATAGCTGTTGCAGGCTGCGATGCAAGGGCGAAAACAAAGCAGCTAAGCCGGTAGTTGGTGGCTTGGGTCTTGCTGCCGGACGAAAACCAAGGCCAGGATAAGCGTGTAGAAAGCATAAATATTCCTTGTTTGGACGCGGGTTCGACTCCCGCTAGCTCCACGGGGCACTAGCTCATCTGGTAGAGCGTAACGTTCGCAATGTTAAGGTAAGGGGTTCGAGTCCCCTGTGCTCCACACCGTGAACATTGCTGAAGCAATTTTCCAATGACCTTGCTACTTGGTCACTTTTATTCATTTATCCAAATTCAATTCGTATGAAAAAATCACTTTTTTTAACAGCCTTTGCATTATTTGCACTGGTAGCGTGTGACAAGAATGAGCAATCGTCTCTGGTATTGGACGGCGTGGACGTAAAGACCGCTACCGTAACGGGTCAGGTGACTTACAACCCCGGCGGAGCAGATGCCAAGAAGATTGCGGCTGACAGCGTGGAAGTGCGCGTGTTGGTAAACAATACCGAGTTCTCAGCCGGTGCAAGCGGCGAGAAACAATTCGGCCCTGTTGTGACTGACTCGTTGGGTATGTTCAGTGTACAGATCCCGGTGGGCGGCAAGACGCTGAACGGTGCCAATGTGAAAGTGCAGGTAGTGCCTTTCCAGGCAGTGTATGTCAATCCTAATGACGGCAAGAATCAGAAGGTTTTCTATACCTCGCAGAAAGAGCCTGTCGGTGGCAGCCTGAGTGCCGGCGACGTAGTTCGCAAGGACATTGAGATGAAACCGCAGTTGGATGCGCTGAGTGATTACACCGGCTCAGTAAAGATATCGGGTATCGTGACTTATGACGCAGGTATCCGGAAAGTGGCAGACGGTTATGAGAAGTCCGTCAAACCCTATGAGGGCGTGCTGAAAGTAAAAGCCACCTACGGCTCCGCCACGATTGATCTGGAAGATGTCAACACCGATGCCGAGGGCAAGTATGAGTTTGAGGTACCTGCAGGCAGCACAAGCGCCTCTGTGGAAATCTCCACCGTTCGTTTTGACGGAGAATACACCAAAGAAGTGTCCGGTGAGTACAAGACCATCACTGTGTACTATCAGGCTTATACCCACTCGTTAAACTTCCAGTCAACAGATGTGGAGAAACGTAATGAGAACTTCACAGTGACCCTGTTTGACGAGACCGAAGATTTGGGCAAAGAGTACACAATCAAGAAAATCAGAGCCATCGTAAAGACCTATGGTGAGGTGTATGACGAGGAGAGTTCCGCATCAGAGGAAGTGAACCAATACAAGTGGGCTGAGGTGTATAAGGCATTTGATGCCAAGATTACGCTGAGCTGTCCTGCTTTCGATGCAGCTAATCCGGGCAGCTCGTTGGTCGGCAATGAGTTGATCTTCACCGTTACCGCTTCCACCAAAGACGGCTCGATTGAGCTGAACAATATCAAGGTTTATAGCGCGTGGGAGGGTTACCCGATTATCGCTAAGATCACCGTACCCGACCTGTTGGAGCCGTTCAAGCATATCTACTATGAGTATGAGGACTTCAACAATGCCGGCTTCAAACGCAACACATGGGAAGGTTGGCACAAGAACAAAGACCTGAATGAACCGCTGTCGGCATCCTTCTGGGCAACCTGCTGGATGAACGAGAAGAAAGAGCAGAGTCTGGAGGGCTACTATCAGCTGAATAGTACCATTACAGAGACGATAGATGCTACTACCCTTAAATACTACAGCGAGTATGAGTTCACGAGCGATGCCGTGATGACTTTCATCTTCCGCGATCCTAAGAAGATTATGGGCGTATGGACCAATCCCAATTACAACACCCGCAACGACAAGGACGAGGATGGCAACTATACTCCGTTCACAGTGACCGAGAATGCAGTGGACAAGAGCGGTGAATTGCTGATCAACCTGACAAGCGATCCGAATGTGCTGCAGAAAGATAAATATCAAGCCGTTTGCCGCTCGCACTGGCAATACGAAGCCAACGGGTCGAAGGCGTACAACTACGACTATCTGTATTAATCCACTTGGTATTAACCCTTAAGCTTTGAATAATATGAAGAAGATTCTTAGTATAATGCTTGTGGCAACATTGGCCATACCGATGTTTGCGCAGGAGCAGGAAGCTCCGCAAGAGGAGAAAAAGGCTAAGGTGGATTACTCGGAGTACCTGCCTCAGCAAGGCGATTTCTCGATAGGTTTCAGTATCAACCCCATAGCCACGTTTATCGGCAATTTCTTCAACGGCTACGGCACCAACGGTACTGCTAACCGCTTGGGCGCGCTCACCGGTGAACCTTTAGCCAAATCACAGTTGTTAGGCACACCTAACATGGCATCGATTATGGGCAGTTATATGATAACCGACAACTGGGCTTTCCGGGCAAACATAGCACTGGGTATCCAGTTGGGAACCGACCGCGTCTACGTAGAGGATCAGGCAGCCAAGTTTCTGGATCCGTTCAGTACCAAAGAGGGTCTGGAACGTCAGAAATGGCAGAATATAGGTGCCGCCTTCTCCGCCGGTGCCGAGTACCGGCTTGGCAAACGACGTGTACAGGGCGTGTTCGGCTTTGGACTGACATATGGGTTCTGGGGAGTGACACGCAATGATTATTTCTATTACAATGCATTCACCGAAGTCAACCAATCCCCGCTCTCAAACTTGGCTCCAACGCTCACCGCCGCCGAGGCTGCCAGGCTGGCGGACTACCCGTGGCTGAACAATCCGCGTCTGTTGAGCCAATACACGACAGGTGGTACACATATCCTCGGCGTGTACGGAACAGTAGGAGTAGAGTGCTTCGTGGCACGCAAAGTCGCTCTGGGATTGAACGTGAACCTGCTCCTGGACTACGAATGGAGTCCTGCACGCGTCGCTGAGTTTGAAGGGTGGAACACTTATACCTCCCAAACACAAAAGATCTCCGTGCATGAGAATGCCGGCCGTAACGGTTTCACCTTCTCCACCGATAATATCGGCGCCAATCTCTACATCGCCTTCTATTTCGGCGGCGGTAAATAGGTCTGTACTCTATCAGGGGAAGCCGGTTTGTGTACGATGTACAAAGGGACAATGTACAATGTACAAATGTACAATGTACAAAGGAAAAAGACGCTTTCGGGCGTCTTTTTTTATTTCGGTTTTGTCGCATCCTCATTGTAAAATATGCATCTTTTTAGTGCAAATTTGTGTAAAATATGCATCTTTTTAGTGCAGATAGGTATTTTTGACACACCCTCTTTTTTGATGTAAAAATGCAAAAAAGTACACGATTATTTTGATAATTCGAAAAAAAGTAGTACCTTTGCACCCAAATTAATACATTTTATTAAGATGAAAGAGAATAAAATTCCTATCGTAGATTGCCCTTACGGTGATTATATGATCGGTGATGCCAGCGGCAAGTTGATGAACGAATACGGCCGTTACCCTTGCAAAATCAAGTGCGGCGTGTATGCGATGCTGGTGCGCGGTACGGCTCACGCTACTATCAATGTGACGGAATACGATTTCAAAGCCAATGATATATTGCTTCTGGAGCCGGGCAGTTTTCTGCTTATCCGCGAGTTCTCTGACGACGCACTGGTTTATTGGATAGTGTTCGGCAGCAGTTTCCTGGAGAAACACACTTTCAACAACCGTATGTCGCTCACGGCGTTGCAGCTTCATTCGCCTGTGATCAGTATAGACGATGAACGCAGCAAGGTGCTGATCAGTATGTACAACACGCTCATCGAAGCGATGAACACGCGCCCGTCGATGCTCAACAGCGAAAGGATGGTGCATATCTTCAATCTGCTGCAGACCTCGTATACCGCCTATGCCAAATCGCAAGACTCGTATGTGATTCGTCCGCTGGATCGCAAGACGGAGATCTATCAGGATTATTGCCAGATGGTGTTGCACCACTACCACGAGTGGCACCATGTCAACCAGTACGCCAACGCGATGCGCATCACGTTGCCGCACCTGTGCTCCACCATCAAATCCGTTGGCAACCGTACGGCCGGCGACATCATCATCGAGGCTATCCTGACTGACGCCAAATCGCAGCTCAAGATCACCAACCTGCAGATCAAGGAGATTGCTCTGAGCTTGGGATTTGACAACGTAGCGTTCTTCAACCGCTTCTTCAAGAGCCACGTAGGCGTTACCCCGAAAGTGTACAGAAACAGGTAAGGGGTATTGGGTTCCTTTCGCAGCCGCTATGCTGAATATATCCATTGTCCTATATCACCCCCGTTGGGAGGAGGAAGTGCTTCCTCTGGTGCGTGAGTTGCTGCGGTGCCAGAGCCTGCGGAAGATTTATCTTCTGGATAATACCGAGCCGGAGTACCGTAAGGAGGAGACCGCCTCTCAGAAAGCGACCCTTGCGGCGCAGTTTGGTACAACGCAACTGCGCTATATGGCCATGCCCTCCAATTTAGGTTACGGCAAAGCGCATAACATCGCGCTACGCGAGAGTGCGTATTACCGGACGGAACTGCATCTGGTGATGAACAGCGATATATGTGTGAAGGCGGAGGACATAGATGCCATGCACGACTGGATGATGGCGCATCCCGAGGTAGGGCAGCTCATGCCCCGTGTGCTCAATGCCGACGGCACGCAGCAGTACCTTGCCAAAAGGCTTCCTTCGCCTATAGATGTGTTCGGGCGGCGCTTTTTTCCGTCATGGCTGATTGCCGGGCGTAACAAGAGGTATGAACTGCGCGATTTGGACTTGTCAAGGCCTGTCAACGCACCTTATCTCAGCGGCTGTTTCATGCTGCTAAGGACGAAAGCGGCAGTGGAAGCAGGGCTTTTCGACGAACGGTTCTTCATGTACCCGGAGGATATCGACCTCACGCGGCGTATCCACCGCAACTGGCTCACGCTCTATCAGCCGCAATGGACCATCGTACACGCGCATGCACAGGCTTCCTATAAAAACAAACACATGCTCCGGATACATATCCGGAACATGTGCCGCTATTTCAACAAGTGGGGTTGGCTCTTCGACTCCGAGCGTAGACTCTTCAACGCGCAATTATAAATAATCATCAATCAAACCGACATTAGTCGGTAAGTTAGATATCCGGCGTAGACCAATAGCAGTATAGCACCTCCCCATCGTTTGATTTTCCGCTCATGGTTGGTCTTGACAAACAGCCAGACCAGAATACTGCCGACAGCAGCTGCCCATGCGTCCAGTTCGATGCCTTCGTAAGCGGGAAGCGGACGAACGACTGCGCTTGTACCGAGGACGAAGAACACATTGAAGATATTGCTGCCGACCACGTTGCCGAGTGCGATATCGGAGTTGTGCTTGGTGGCGGCAATGACAGAGGTAGCCAGTTCAGGCAGCGAGGTACCCAGCGCCACGATGGTCAGCCCGATAATAGCTTCGCTGACCCCCAGCCGCGTAGCCAGATCCACCGCGCTTTTCACAATCAGTTCACCGCCTGCAACAAGTCCTACCAACCCGATCAGGATGAGCAGGACGGCTTTGCCGGTGCTCACCGCCTTTGTACTTTGTACATTGTCCCCTTGTACATCACTTGGGTGGTCTTTGGCATGGCGGAAGGTGTTGTAGAGGAAATAGCAGAACATGAGCAGCAGCAGAATACCGCCTGCACGGCTTATGCCCGGGCATGTTTCTCCGAACGGCGAGTTGATTGCCACAAACGCGAAGACCAGAATACCTGCAATGATAGAGAGCGGGATGTCAAAGTCGCGGCTGCGTTTCTGAGAGACAACAGGATAAACCAGGGCTGTAAGACCGAGGATGACAAAGGTGTTGATGATATTGGAACCGAGGATATTGGTAATAGCCAGGTCGGTTGTTCCTTCCGCCACGGAAACCATGTTGACTACAAACTCCGGCATGGATGTGCCGAATGCCACGACGGTCAGGCCGATAACCAAGTCGCTTATTCCGAAGCGTTTGGCGACAGCCGAAGCACCGTCCACAAGCCAGTCGGCACCTTTTACCAGTGCCACAAAACCGATGATGATAAGCGCTGCGCCTACCCACCAGCCATAAGATAATAATGATTCTATCATAATTTTTAGAGTACAGACCGCTGACAGCGAGCCCGTGGCCGTGATGGCTGACGGCTGATGGCTGACAGAGTACAGATCACTCACTGCGTTCGTTGACAGACCGATTATGTATTAGCGATAGTAATTCGGTCTGTACTCTGTACTCTGTCAGCGTTAGCGGTCTAATTACACATTAAACAGGAAATGCATGATGTCTCCGTCCTGGACGAGGTAGTCTTTTCCCTCGATGCCTAACTTGCCGGCAGCACGGCATTGCGCTTCGCCGCCAAGGGCGATGAAATCCTCGTATTTGATTACTTCTGCACGGATGAACCCTCGCTCGAAATCAGTATGGATGACACCTGCGCATTGCGGCGCTTTCATGCCTTCGCGGAAAGTCCAGGCGCGCACTTCGTCGCTTCCTGCGGTAAGGAACGTACGGAGGCGGAGAAGCGCATAAGCCGCCTTGATAAGGCGGTTGACACCCGATTCCTCCAGTCCTATCTCTTCAAGGAACATCTGCCGCTCCTCGTAACTCTCCAGTTCGGCTATCTCGCTCTCTATCTTCGCAGCGAGGACGAGCACTTGTGCATCTTCGTCCTTGACGGCTTTTTTCACTTGCTCCACATAGGCATTGCCGGTCACCGCCGAACCCTCATCCACGTTGCATACGTACATCACCGGCTTGTTGGTGAGCAGGAAGAGGTCATGCGCCGCAGCTTCCTCGTCTTTGTTATCCAACTCCACCGTGCGGGCATTCTTGCCCTGCGAGAGCGCTTCGCGGTATTTGGCGAGCACCTCCAGTTGCAGTTTGGCGAACTTGTCGCCACCGGCTTTGGCGGCTTTCTCGCATTTCTGAATACGGCTCCCGACGGTCTCCAAATCCTTCAGTTGCAGCTCCGCGTCAATGATCTCTTTGTCGCGCACGGGGTTGACAGAGCCGTCCACATGGACGACGTTCTCGTCGTCGAAACAGCGCAGCACATGAATGATAGCGTCCGTCTCGCGGATGTTGGCGAGGAACTTGTTTCCGAGACCTTCACCCTTGCTCGCACCTTTCACCAGACCGGCTATATCCACTATCTCTACGGTGGTAGGGATGATACCGCGCTCGGGGTGGCAGATCTCGCCGAGCTTGATCAGCCGCTCGTCCGGTACGGTGATGACACCTACGTTCGGCTCGATCGTGCAGAACGGGAAATTGGCGCTCTGCGCCTTGGCGTTACTAAGACAGTTAAAGAGGGTACTCTTGCCCACATTAGGCAGACCCACTATTCCACATTGTAAAGACATTAAAAATTACGAATTAAAAATTACGAATTATGAATCGGCCTGCAAAGGTACTGCTTTTTTTGCATATATGCAAATAAAAAGCGAAAAAAGCGCCCCGAAGGACGCTTTTTCCCATAGCTTCGGCTTTGCCGCGTTTAGAGTGGTGTGGGTATTTTCAATTTACCTCTTGCCCTGTGATGGTATAAATCTTGTCTCCGCGGAGGATGTAGATGATGTTATCTATCAGCACTTTTGTACATTGTACATCGTCCCCTTGTAGATTCTCTAATCCTTCTCCAATCGGCGTATTGCAATCAATGATGAGTGCATTATACAGTCCTGTGGGCTCGCCTATCTTATAACAAGTCGAAGCGGTTACGGAAGTAATGTCGTAGGTCTGGAGACCTGCGCCGTTGTTCCAAATGATATGTTCCAATCGTTCGGATAGAGCCGTACGGTTATTGGAGTATTCGGTTGCTCTTTCTCGGTAGCGGTGAAGGTTGCCGTGTAGTCAGCATTAGCCGTAGCGGCGATGGTGATTTGACGTGTAGCAGTTATGCCGGAACCGTCTTTGGCAGTCGCTTGGAAGGGCACTACACCACCGCTATTCGAGCGTACGCGCGGCGGTCGTGTTATCAAAGAGAATCCGCATCGTATCAACGACAAAATCCGCGGACGTTCCATCGTCTTCAAGGAGCAGGGAGAACTCCTGCTGGCACGCTTCGCCAACGACCTCGCCGAATACGGCAAACCCGACAATGTGCCGACACTGGAGGGCAAGCGGATGATTCTCAACCTCAGCCCCAGAAGCGGTAAGTAATACCGCCAAATCAGACTGGCGAGACACTAACGAGAGAGAATCGAATCGGGAGCGGATCGGGGTCGGACCGGGGTCGGA
>FLNW01000004.1_pt1 | contig 23471 bp, 10 predicted proteins | sample 1140371 | NCBI WGS metagenome assembly FLNW01 (sample SAMEA3878170, study PRJEB12797) | bioreactor metagenome | biome: Moose rumen | place: Sweden | collected 2011-10
AGAAGTAGCGGTCCTTGTCAAGGGACGACGGGTCCAGGAGCAGGCGGACAGCGTGGTCTATGGACACGGGGTTGAAGAGCACGCCGAAGGGGTTGGAGCACACCTTGAAACGATGGCGTTCAAAATAACCGCCGACATGGTCGGAGAAGCAGGAGCCCAGCAGCATGATGCGGTCGTCAAACCCGATCTTGAAGGGGAACTGCGGGGCGGGGATATTGGCACGGAATAACATATTCGGGTCTATTTGGGGATTACCAGTTTGGCGAATTTCAGGAGGAGGGTCTTCACGCCCACGGTATCGAAGGCCACCTGGGCCTTGGTGTCGGGCCCGGAGCCGTCCACGGAGGTCACGTTGCCGTAGCCGAACTTGCTGTGATAGACGCGCACGCCGGGCCGGATCTGGTCGAAGGTGGCGGGCGCGCCTATTTGGTCGAGGCGCACTTCGGATCGCGTTTTCACCTGCGGTTTGGGCGCGGAGGGGGGGTCGGGCTGCCGTGTCACGCTGGAGAGCGGCCTCAGACCGGGTCGCGGGGGCTGTGCGCCGGACTTCCACCAGCGGTCGTCATCCCTACGCGCGAAGAGTCCCCTGCCCTCCGAGGCCTTCTGCGTGATGTTCAGGTACTTGTCCGGAATCTCCTCTATGAAACGGCTGTCCTCGCAGAACTGTAGCGATCCGAAGCGGTAGCGTGTCTGGGCGCAGGTGAGCGTCACCTGCTTGCGCGCCCGCGTGAGAGCCACGTAGAACAGCCTGCGCTCCTCCTCCATCTCCTGCCGCGAGTTGGCGCACTGCGCCGACGGGAACAGGTTCTCCTCCAGCCCCGTGATGAACACGTAGTCGAACTCCAGCCCCTTGGCCGAGTGGATGGTCATCAGCCTCACGCGGTCCTCGTTCTCCTCGGCGCTGTTCTCCTCCTCGTCGCTCAACAGGGCGATGGACTCCATGAAATGGTCCAGCGAGGGGAAATATTCCTCCATAATCTCGCCGGTGGCCTCGTTGAAACTGCTGTCCGGCTCCTTTTCGGTGAAGCCCTTCATGGAATCCAGCAGCTCCTCCACATGGTCCACGCGCTCCTTCTCGTCGGTGTTCTCCTTCAGCAGCCTGGCGATGCCTGTCTTGAAGACAATGTCCTTGCCTAATTCGTAGGCGTCGGAGGTCCGCAGCTGCGCGGAGAAGCCCCGGATCATGTCGGCGAACTCCACCAGACGGCTCTGGGTGGCGGCGTTCACGCCCACCCCGTACTGCTGGGGGGCGCACACCACGTCCCAGAAGTGTGCGCCATTCTCGTTGGCGGCGGCGGCGATGCGCGCTACAGTAGTGTCACCGATGCCCCGCATGGGGTAGTTGATGACCCGCCGCAGCGACTCCTCGTCGTAATGGTTGATGACAATCCGGAAATAGGCCAGCACATCCTTGATTTCCTTGCGCTTGTAGAACGAAAGTCCGCCGTAGATTTTATAGGGGATATGGCGTTTTACCATGGCCTCCTCCAGCGTCCTGGACTGGATGTTGGTGCGGTAAAGGATGGCGAACTGGCCGTTGGCGGCATGCCGGTTCATCTTGGTCTCGAAGATGGCGTCGGCCACAGCGTGGGCCTCGTCGTTGTCGCTGCCGGCGCGTATGAGGCTTATCTTGGGCCCCTCCTCGTTCTCGGTCCACACCTCCTTGGGCATCTGGTCCTTGTTCTGCTTGATGATGGCATTGGCGGCGTTCACGATGTTCTGGGTGGAGCGGTAGTTGCGCTCGAGCTTGAAAATCCTGGCGTCGGGGTAGTCGCGGCGGAAGTTGAGGATATTCTGGATGTCGGCGCCCCGGAAGCCGTAGATGCTCTGCGCGTCGTCGCCCACCACGCAGATGTTCTGGTTCTGGGCGGCCAGCTTCCGGATGATGAGGTACTGCGCGAAGTTCGTGTCCTGGTACTCATCCACGAGGATGTGGCTGAAGCGGTTCTGGTATTTGTAGAGCATGTCGGGGAAGTCGCGCAGGAGGACGTTCATGTAGTAGAGCAGGTCGTCGAAGTCCATGGCGTCGGCCCTCTTGAGCCGGAGGTTGTAAGCGGCGAAGATGTCCGCGACTGCGGGCTTGCCGGCGGCGCGGTCGGCGGCCGTAATCTCGCCGTTTTCGGCGTACTCCCGCGCCGACAGCAGGTTCGACTTGGCCATGGAAATGCGGTTGAGGATGTAGTTGGGGGCGTAGGTCTTGGGGTCAAGGCTCATGTCCTTGACGATGTTCTTGATCAGGGACTTGGAGTCGTCGGTGTCATAGACGGTGAGGTTGTGGGTGAAGCCAAGTTTTTCGGCCTCGGTGCGCAGGATGCGGTAGAACACGGAGTGGAACGTGCCCATGGTGACGGCCTTGGCCACGTCGCCGCCCACGAGGCTCACGATACGGGCGCGCATCTCCGCGGCGGCCTTGTTGGTGAACGTCAGGGCGAGGATACGGTAGGGGTTCACGCCGCGCACCAGCATGTAGGCGATGCGGTAGGTCAGCACCCGAGTCTTCCCGGATCCCGCTCCCGCAATCACCATCACCGGCCCATCCACCTGTCTCACAGCCAACTGCTGCTGGTCATTCAGTTCCGATAATATTGTTTCTTCTGGTCTCATACCCTAAATTTTGAAAACGCAAATATACGTTTTTTTTAAGGTTTGTTTGTTAATGTTATGTTAAAAATTTTAATAGATTATGTTTTGAATTTGATTTTTTATATTTTTGCGGCGTGTTTCGTGAGCAGGTAACCGTAACGTCCCACCTATTTCATCCATGGAAACACAGTTCCCACCTATACAATGTATTTTGGCAATTACTCATTTTAGCGGTTACCTGTGTCTTGTGGTCTGCATCTTGGCATATTGCTATTTTTATTATTTTTGCGCCTCATTAAAACATAAGTATAATGTTAAGAACACATAATTGCGGCGAACTCACTATCGCCAACGTTTCACAAACCGTCACCCTTTGCGGATGGATTCAGAAAATGCGCCACCTGGGCGGCATGATTTTCATTGATTTGCGCGACCGCTACGGCATCACGCAGTTAGCCTTCAACCACGAGCAGCGCCCCGAACTCTGCGAAAAGGTGGAGAAGATGGGCCGCGAGTGGGTGATCCAGGTCACTGGTACCGTGATAGAGCGATACAGCAAGAACAAGAATATCCCAACGGGCGACATCGAGATTGACGTGACAGAAGTCACCGTGCTCAATGAATCTGCCGTACCTCCGTTCACCATCGAGGACGTGTCCGATGGAGGCGATGAACTTCGGATGAGGTACCGTTATTTGGACATCCGTCGCACACCCGTGAAAAACAACCTCATTTTCCGCCACAAGCTGGGATTGGAAGTTCGCAAATACCTGAGCGAGCAAGGTTTTTTGGAGATTGAGACGCCGTTCCTCGTGAACAGCACGCCGGAGGGCGCGCGCGACTTCCTGGTGCCCTCGCGCATGAACCCGGGCGAGTTCTATGCCCTGCCGCAGTCGCCGCAGACCCTGAAACAGCTGCTGATGATTGCCGGCATGGACCGCTACTTCCAGATTGTGCGCTGCTTCCGCGATGAGGACCTCCGCGCCGACCGCCAGCCGGAATTCACCCAGATCGACTGCGAGATGTCCTTTATCGAACAAGAGGATATCCTCAACATCTTTGAAGGTTTGGTGAAACACATCTTCAAAACATTCAAAAACATAGACTTGGACACCGTGGAGCGTATCACGTGGGCCGATGCCATGAAGTATTATGGTTCCGACAAGCCGGATGCCCGCTTCGGAATGCGCCTTGTGGAACTCAACGACCTGCTTCAGCACAAGGATTTCAAAGTGTTCAACGAGGCCGAACTCGTGGCCGGCATCAAGGTGGAGGGCTGCGGCAACTACTCCCGCAAGCAGCTCGACCAGCTGGTGGAGTTCGTGAAAAGCCCCAAGGTGGGCGCGGGCGGCCTGGTCCACATCCTGTGCAACGCCGACGGCACGTTCAAGTCTTCGGTAGATAAATTCTATGACCAGAACGACCTGAAAGCAGTGGCGGAGCGTTGCGAAGCCAAGGCCGGCGATCTCATCCTCATCATGTCCGGCAAGGCCATGAAGACCCGCACGCAACTCGGCGTGCTCCGTCTGGAGATGGGCAACCGTCTGGGCTTGCGCAAGGCTGGCGAATACAAAGTGCTGTGGGTGGTGGACTTCCCGCTGTTGGAATGGGACGAGGAGACCCAGCGCTACTATGCCATGCACCACCCGTTCACGGCCCCGAAGCCCGAGCATGAGCGCATGTTGGAAAGTAATCCGGGCGCCGTGAATGCCAATGCCTACGACTTGGTGATCAACGGCTCCGAAATCGGCGGCGGCTCCATCCGTATTCATAATCCCGAATTGCAGAAGCGCATGTTCAAGGCCTTGAACTTCACCGATGAGCAGGCGCAAAGCCAGTTCGGGTTCCTCATCGACGCCTTCAAGTACGGCGCCCCGCCGCACGGCGGCATCGCCTTCGGCTTCGACCGCCTGTGCGCCGTGTTGTCCGACTGCGACAGCATCCGCGACTTCATCGCCTTCCCGAAGAACAACGCCGGCCGCGACACCATGCTGCCCGCCCCCACGCCCGTAAGCACGACCCAATTGGACGAATTAAATATCCAACTTAAAAAATCCTGCTAATGGAAAATAACGAACAATACAACTCCTTCAGCCTGATGAGGTTCATCTGGAGCAAGCGCAGGCTGTTGCTCATCATCTGCGCGGTCACTTTCATTGTGTCCGCAGTGTGCTCGTTCCTCATCAAGCCCAAGTACAAATCCACGGCCATCATCTACGCCCCGCGCACCAACTCCATGGCCAAGATACTGCTGAACGAGGAGAACTACAACGAGCGGCTGGACATCAAGGCGTACGCCTCCGAGGAGGAGACCGAGCAGATGATGCAACTGCTGGACGCACGCGAAATCAAGGACTCGCTGATCCAAAAGTACAACCTGGCCGAGCACTACAATATCAACCCCAACTCGAAGGGCTGGTACACCAAGCTCTTGAAGGTCATGAGCAACGAGATTGAGGTCAAGCGCACCAACTTCGGGGCCATCTCCATCGCCGTGAAGGACCATGACCCTGAGATTGCCTGCCGGATGACCGACGACATCCTCCGGCTGCTGGACACCATCAAGAACCGCACGGAGCGCGAGCGCGCCGTGGCCGCCTACCAAGCACTTTGCGAGCAATTGGACTCCATAGACCGCGAGGTGCGCCGCATCGACGATTCCATCCAGATCTGCATGCGAAACGGCGTGTTTGATGTGGAAGTGCAGTCGGAAAGAGTGATGCAACAATACGCCATCGCCGTGGCGCAGGGCAACGCCGCCGCCGTCAGCCGGCTCGCCAAGGAGCAGGAGAAGTTGGCCGTCTGGGGCCCTCGCCTCGACGCGCTACAGAACATGCAATACACTTTTCTCAAATACCAAGCCCTCTGCAAACAGAAGATGTTGGACGCGCGCCTCGACATGAAAGGTTCCATGCCAGTTAAGTTCGTGGTGGAACGCCCGATTGTGGCCGACAAGAAATGCTATCCGAAAAGATCTCTCGTCGTTCTGATTTCTACGCTGTCGGTACTGATTCTTTCCGTCATTGTTCTCTTAATGATTGATAAAATTGAAGAAAAGCCTTCTGGAAAAGCTGAAGAATCTGTTGAGTAGGCTCTCCTTGAAGCAGTGGCTGTCTATCGGCTTCTGCATATTGATTGTCCCTGTCAACGCCTACGCCATCGTGCAGGAAATGCCCATTGTTCCTGTGCTGACGGGCGCGGCTTTTCTGATATACCTTTTGATGTTTCGGGTCGATCTGCTCATGTACCTGATGGCCTTCTGCACCCCGTTCTCCATTATCATGTCGAGCCAAAACATCCATTTAGGATTGTCATTGCCGTCGGAGGTCATCATGATTTCGCTCACTTTCCTGTTTTTTTGCCGTATCATCTATGATTTACGGTTGGATCCGAAAATCGTGTCCCATCCGATCTCTATTGCCATCTTTGTTTATTTGGGCTGGATGCTGCTCACCTGCATCACCAGCGAGCTGCCCGTGGTGTCCATCAAGTTCTGGCTGTCCAAGATTTGGTTCACCACCGCCTGCTACTGGATGCTGATACAGTTTGTGAAAGATGATAAAAAGAAGGTTGTGCGTTATTTCAACTGCTATGCGGTGGCCTTGGCCATTGTGGTGCTCATTACCACATACAAACACTCGCTCACCGGATTTGATGACTTCCACGGGCATTTCATCATGAGCCCGTTTTACAACGACCACACGGCATACGGTGCGGTGCTGGCGTTTTTCCTGCCCATCACGGCCAGTTGCTTTTTCCTTCCCGGCAACTCCAAAGGGATGAAAATTTTCTATGCCATACTGACCGCCATTCTGCTGATGGGGTTCTATCTTTCCTTCAGCCGCGCGGCTTGGATCAGTTTGGTGGTGGCTATCGGCGTGCTGATTGTCCTCAAACTGCGCATCAAACTGTCATGGCTGGTGGCGGGACTTCTGATTGTCGGCACACTGCTCTATTTCTCCGCCGAGGATATCCTATACAAGATGAGCCGCAACAGTCAGGATGCATCCGGCAATCTTACGGAGCAGTTGCAGTCCATATCCAACATCAGCACGGATGCTTCCAATGTGGAGCGGTTGAACCGCTGGAACTCGGCCTTCGGGATGATTCGCGAGCGTCCGTTGACAGGCTGGGGTCCGGGCACTTACCAGTTTGTATATGCCCCCTTCCAGAAGAGCCAGTTCAAGACCATCATCACCACGGATTTCGGCGACGGAGGCAACGCGCACAGCGAGTACATCGGCCCGTGCGCCGAAACAGGATTCCCCGGGTTGATTACCGTTCTTGCCCTGGTATTCGTCAGCTTATACACCGGCATACGCACCTACAACCACAGCCGCGACAAGACCGACCGCCTGCTTGCGCTGATGATGACGCTGGCATTGGTCACCTATTTTGTACACGGCTTCCTCAACAATTTTCTGGACACCGACAAGCTCTCGTTGCCTTTCTGGGGCGCGTTTGCGGTCATTATGCTCACCAATTTGCGGATGAGGGAAGAGGTGGAAAATGCGCAACCGTACAACTCCATCCTCTGCGCCAAGACCGCGCACATCGCGGTGGACGAATGCGGCGCGCCTGGCCAATGCCGCGGTAACGCTGAGCAAATCCTTCAAGGAGATGACCGTGGATTGCGGCGTTGACACGTTTACACAGAAAACGGAAGCCAACATCCTGCTTCTTACGCTGCCGAAAAACCTCATTGACAAATTATTGGAAAACGTGTTCTTCTATATCTGGAATGAGGAAGAGAACGAAATCCGCCTCGTCACCAGCTGGGACACGACCGAGGAGGATGTGAGGAATTTTGTGGAGGATGTGAAAAGAGTTTCTCTTGCCCGTTAGCCTTTGGCGATTGGGCCTTGGTTTCAAGGGTTAAGTTTTTTGTTATATCGGAGTAATTTGTTACATATTTTATTAATTTTGCCAGCGATACAGACAAATGAAAAAAGAAAGACGATACCTTATGCTACTGATGTTGTGGGTGATTGGCCAATCCATCTTTGCCCAATCACCACTCCCACGTATATACGAATACGACGAAGCGGGCAACAGAGTACTGAGGAAGGTTCTGGAATTAAAGTGTCTTGAAACTGACACCCTTGATAACACACTTGCCGACGACATTTCTTTCACACAGGAGAACTTTTCTGAACGGGAAGAGGTTTTTGAGGAGCAAATTGGCGATATGTCCATACGCGTATTTCCGAATCCGACACAGGGGGAGTTAACCCTGCAATGCGACGTTTCTGTTAGTGGCACATACGAGGTCCTTTCACAATCCGGGCAATTGCTGCAAAACGGACGCATAGTACCCAACACCTCTCCTATTGATTTCTCCCCTCTCCCATCTGGAGTTTATTTACTCCGTCTGAACATGAAAAACAAATCAGAGACCTGGAAAATTATCAAGAGATAGCCATGAAAACATTTCATAACTTTTTTTCTGTTTTATGTTTTTTACTGATCTTGCCCCTCTCCATTTTGCAAGGACAGAATACTGACTTGCCTGTCGGCTCATTGCCCGGCACGGCGGATGTTTCCTCGTTAGGTGCGGCAACCTACACTATCCCTATTGAAGTGGTTCCGGGCACGCATGGCATACAACCTTCCTTGAGCATAACATACAACAGCATATCCGGCACCGGACCACTTGGGCTGGGGTTTAGCTTGGCAGGACTCTCCGCCGTATGCCGCAGGGGACAGACAGATTTCCACGACCACAACATCACCCCCATCGCGTTGACCTATGACGACAGGTTTGAACTGGATGGGAACCGCCTGGTCAACTTGAACGCCTCACAATACGGATTGAATGGGACCGTTTACTACAAGGAGTTTTATGACTACTCGAAAATAATATCCTACGGCACCGCCGGCAACGGTCCCCAGTATTTCAAAGTGCTCACCGATAACGGGCAGGTGTTGGAGTATGGCAACAGCATGGATTCCCGGCACACATTGGGAAATGGTTCCACCGTGTTGAACTGGTACATCAACAAGGTGACTGACTTGAACGGCAACTATATGACCTATACGTATGGCAAATCGGGAAACGAAATGTGGATTGACCGCATAGATTATACGGGTAACGAAGCAGCAGGGCTATCTCCATACGCGCGCGTACAATTCGAGTACGACACGGGCATCCATGTGGGTACTGTCTTTGCTGCAGGTTATGCCATCCGCCAGACGCGACTACTTCGTGCGGTTAAAGTGCTGTATAAAAACAATGAAAGTTATGAATTGGTAAGGCAATACAACCTTTCCTATTCCAATGATTCTCCGAAAAAGCTCGTTTCCGTACAGTTGATGGCCGCCGACTCTTCCGTATTGAATCCAACCGTATTTCAGTGGAACAATCCTGTACCTGAAAGCATCGACACTTCTCAACTAATGATGCCGTCCATGTCCTACAACAAAAGCCATGTTGCCATAGACATTGACAAGAACGGAACATGCGATTTTGTGGAATACTCTCCCGATGGATGGCAGGCATTCCTGAACAATGGAAACTCCTATGTGTTATGGCATTCGGAAAGCAGTCCTCAAGGCTATCAGATTGAAAAATGTATCCCCGCCGACCTGGACGGCGACGGGTTCAGTGAAATAATTTTCGCCTATAGAAACCCTTCAGAAGACAAGGCATTTGTCACAGCCACATATTATCCTTTTAATAATGTATTGCTTACAGAAACTTTATCATCTGTCACGAGTTTCTACGGATTATTATCTGGCGATTTTTTTGGGGATGGTACACATCAGGTGATTTTAAGATACAATCAAAACAAAGCCAAATTGATTGGTGAGCACAGCAGCTCCGTTTTCACGCCAGGGGCTGCCACCATCACTCCTGCCGATTTTGACGGTGACGGGATTATGGAATTGTTAGTTCTTTCAAATCCCATGAAAGTGTATAAATATAACAGGGAATCAAGCCAGTTCTCTCTCATCAAAAGCATGCGCTTTAATAATAGTATCGCAGCTGGTGATTTCAATGGAGACGGCATATGTGATGTGTTGTTTAGAAAAAGCGATGGCTCCTGGGGCATCGCTCTCGGAACCGGCAATGGCTTCAATGGTTATGTTGCAATGAGTGTTAGTCTATACAATAATTGCACCATGATTCCAATTGTTACTGATATTAATAGCGATGGTTTGGATGATATCCTGACGTTTTCTTATTCCAATACCATTGGCCTGAAGATCCTTAACTATACAAATACTGGATACTATAATGATACTTTACACTTTGCATACAACAACAATTTGTTAATGACTCCTTCCATACCTTCAAATTCCACAGGTGGTTTTGATTACAGCATTACTTTCGGTGACTATAATGGTGACAAGAAATTGGATTTGATTTTTTTCTCTCAGACATTGATGAACTGCAAAATGATTTTTTACGAGTTTGGAGAGGTTGACAGAAGAAAAAGAATATACCAAGCCACTGATGGGAGTGGGGCTTTTACAAAATGGCGATACAAATACATGGACGGATTGTATTATTGGTATGCCTCTGACGTGAAAACCGCTCCCTATCACTTCAATGTGGTGGACACCATGACCGTGTCCATGGGTTCTATAACAGAAAAATGTTCATTCAAATACCAGTTTGACCAGCCGGCCTACAGTTTCGGACGCAGAAAGATGATGGGATTCATGTTCACATCAGTTTCCGACATTCTTCACGCCACAACCGATATCACCCATTATCAAAGCATGATCGACTTCCAATTCTTCACAGGAAACAAATGTTTCCTGATGCCATACCGCCAAATGCGTATGGTGAACAACACATTGACTGCCGACAGGAACCTCACTTCCGAATGCGGATTTCTCCCTCCCAACCGTCTCATTCCAAGAATCACAACAGATTCAACAATTGATTATCTGGATTCAACCGTGAAAAACAGTCACAACCTTTACGATTGGAATGGAAGAGTGATATCGTCCAGAACGGATTCCTACGCTATGGGCGAAAGTTCCTACTTGACACGCCAAATGTCAGAATGCCACTACCGCACCCAGATTCTCTCCAATGGCGCAACTTTGACTTACATAGATTCCTCTATTACCACCTCTTCACTGAGAGGAAGCAACCTCACCGCCTCCACCACAACCACCATGTCATACGACAACAACGGACATTTGTCAGCCAAGTCATTCATCATGGATGGCGTGACGGTCACGGAGACTGTCAACACATACGACCTTTTCGGCAATGCCACCTCAGTGACCAAAGCTGGCACCGGATGCACCAGCCGCACCTCCTCTTTCTTGTATGACAACACCGGGCGCTTCGCCATACGGCACACCAACCCCAAAGGGCACATTTCCCAAAAGGCATACGACCCGAGAACGGGATTGGTTTTGTCCGAAACCGATGAGAACAACCTGACCACGAGGCGCACATACGATGTTTTCGGAAGGCCCGACTCAATACTGTATCCCGACGGAACAGTCTCCGCCTTCTCAAGAGAATGGGTCTCCAGCCCCTTTATTCCGAACGCCCGCTGGAAGGCCGTCACCCGCACCTCCGGGAAATCCAAAGTGGAGGAGTATTTCGACCTCTTGGACAGGACCGTCTGCACTTGGCGCAACGGCTATTTCCGTGACATACGCCACAACAACATGGGATGGCTTGCGAAAACCTCATCGCCGTATGAGCCGGGGACTTCCGAAACCAACAAGGTATGGCACAACTACCAATACGACATGTACGGGCGTGTGACACACGAGACCGCCCCCTATACCGACCTGTCCTATTCATACGGCGCACGGACTTGCACCGTTACGGACAATCTGCGGGGCATCTCATCGTCCAGGACCACGGATGCGGCCGGCCGCATCATACAGGCCTCCGACCCCGGCGGTTCCATCCAATACGGCTACACCTTCAACAACTACAACGGGAACACCGTGCTGCGGACCAATGTCACCACAGGCGGCAACACCACCACCATTCTGGCCGACCCGCGCGGGAACCGGGTGAGGATAAGCGACCCCGATGCTGGGATTGTGACATGCACATACAACGCCTTCGGCGAACTGACCTCGCAGACCGACCCGCGCGGTGTCACCACGGCCATGACCTACGATGTGCTTGGGCGGGTTTCTGGAAAAACCTATTCCGATTCCACGGATGTTTTGAGAACCGTTCTATACACATACGACCTGCACAGCAGTTCCAATAAGGGGAGAGGCAAACTGTCATACATAACCCTCAACGAAACGGTCTCGGAATCGTTCCTGTATGACAATGTGGGGAGACTGTCGCAAAAAACAAAGGCTATTGACACAACCTTATATACGGAGACATATGCCTATAATTCAAGCGGGCAAATAGCCACGCTGGCATACCCGGACGGTTATGCCGTGTCTTTCGGATATAAAAGCAACGGGTGGCTGGAGACTGTTCGTCAAGCATCCAACTCCAAACTGCTCTACAAAGTCTATACCTACAACAAGTACGGGCAGCCCACCCGCTGCGGGTATGGCAACGATTTGGCCACGGACTTCACCTATAGCCCCGACGAGGTGCTTGTGCGAATTCATACCGGCAACAAGCACGAAGACCATTCTATAAACCCGCTTGCAGTCACCCCGGACGGAATGGGGAGAGACGGCTTTCCTATAATAGACCCTGTTGAACTGCGGTTTTACATTGACTCCACCGTGCAGAATTTCCGCTACAGTTATGATAACATGGGGCGGCTCACGCAACGTACGCACAACAGCCAGTACGAGGCGTTCACCTACGACAATCTGGACCGCCTCACCTCGTTTACACAAGGCACTATTGGTGGTGCGACACAGACTTTTTCCACCACCTACGACCTGCAGGGCAACATCCTGAACAATACGTTAGCGGGAACATACAGTTACGACAGCGGCAAGCCGCACGCCGTGACCTCCGTGACACCCTCTTCCAGCTTTCCCGATGCGATTTCCTCCGCCCAGTGCGAGAGCGAATACAACTTCCTGAACCAACCCTCACGCATAGCGGAGGGGAATGTGGAGATACTGCTGGAATATGGAGTAGATGGGCAGCGCGAGAAGGCGGTGTACAAGAACAACGGGCATGTGGTGCGGACGCACTACTACATCAGCGCCAATTACGAGAAAGAGGTGGATTCCAGGGGCGTGGTGACACACTATCACTATGTTTACGGAGCCAACGGTCTTGTGGCGGTATGCATGAGGAGAGACGACAGCGACAAGCTGTTCTATGTCCACCCGGACAGACTGGGCAGCCACACGCATATCACCGATGAGAACAAGCAGGTGCTGCGCGCCCTGCATTTCGACCCGTGGGGCAATGTGAAAACCGACACCAACTGGACGGTGTTCGCGGGAAACGCCCCGTCATCCCTTTACCTCTCCTACCGTTTTGACAGGGGGTTCACCGGCCACGAGCACTATGCCGACCTGAAGATCATCAACATGAACGGCCGGTTGTACGACCCCGTGATTGCGCGTTTCTTCTCGCCTGATAACTTCATACAGGTGCCTGACTTCACGCAGAGCTATAACCGGTACTCCTACTGCCTGAACAACCCGTTGCAGTATGTGGACCCGAGTGGGGAGAGCTTTGTCTCCGATTTTCTGTACAACATTTGCAACTTCCTCACTCTTCCCGCCCGTTTAACAACCGAAACTGTCAGTTGGGTAAACGACCATATAAACGGAGAGGTGAAAGCGGACGGTTATTTCCATTCAGATTATCTGTTCGATGCCGCACCACCACACAGCATTGACTATCAGAACGTCATAAACTTGCAAAACCCGTACACCGCCACCTTTTATGAACCCGACATGATGACCGACGCTGACGGCACCACCTACAGGACAGAATACTATTGGGCGGCTGTGGGTTCTGGAGGGGAATACATGGCTAAGATTGGGAATGGATTTTGGAGGAAATTGTTCTCCTCCTATCGGGAAACAATCAGGTGGTACACGCGGGAGGTTGAAAGTCCCGCATCTTCAGAACACCACACTAATGGTTCTGTATTTGCTGCCGCTTCTGCCATATTTAATATTAGCGGAAATTCATTTTATAATCCCAACACCAACAGATGGTTGGGAAAGAATGGCAACTTTTATGATTTCACTTTCAACGGGAATGGTTCAACTGGCGGACGAAACAAGTTTGCCAGAACCACCAGCAGAAGATTACGCATGGGTGGCAATATGTTAGGAATAGTAGCAACTGGTTTTACTATTTATGATTTTACGCAAGCTGAAACTATAGACGACCGAACTTGGGCAACAATGGAGTTAATTGCCGATGGAATTGGCAGCACGCCTGACATAGGACCTATCTTCACACTATATTGGAACCTTGGTGGCAGAGAATTGCACTTGATGTGGTATAGTAATGTACTTATGTCGCAAATCAAGATGGGTGTTAATCCTGGACTGATGATTTACCAACCTTTCAAATAATTGCCATGAAAAAGTTTTTGGATTATTGTTTCTATCGGGCAGCAGCATTCTATAAGGAATGGCATGATTATTTTTATCCAATCCCTTCAAACGATTATCTGTTCTCGGGTGCAAGAATTGCATATGGTTCCTTGATGTTTCTTTCTTTAACGGTATTAATGATTGTAACAAAAATATTATTTGGTACGCATCCCTCAAAAAAAATATTTTTTATCATTGGAATAATAACAGTTTTTTCATGCGTTTTCTTTGGAGCTGAAAGCAAATTTGTCTCCTTGGAAAAAAAATACAAATATGAGAAAAATAAAAAAATGAAGGGATGGTTGGTTGTTGCTTATTGGATTGGGTCTTGGACGATTGCAATAATTACCGCTATAGTGCTTTAACGTGATTTGTATGAATGATTTCCAAAATATAGAATACTCTATAATAAATCACACAGCATTCCCATTGTCTTTCGACATCACGGGCAATATACTCGCAAGCACCTACCAGTACGACAGCGGCAAGCCGCACGCCGTGACCTCCGTGACACCCTCTTCCAGCTTTCCCGATGCGATTTCCTCCGCCCAGTGCGAGAGCGAATACAACTTCCTGAACCAACCCTCACGCATAGCGGAGGGGAATGTGGAGATACTGCTGGAATATGGAGCGGACGGGCGGCGCGAGAAGGCAGTGTACAAGAACAACGGGCATGTGGTGCGGGCGCACTACTACATCAGCGCCTTGCTCACGGTGGCCTGGGAAACCCCGATAAAAGAAACGGTTTTATAAACAGTTGGCACATTTTTTGTACATTTGCGGCCTTTAAAACTATCACTTTTTATGGCAAATTTTCTGACCAAGATTTTCGGCACCAAGGCCGACCGGGACATGAAAGAGCTCAAGCCCAAACTGAACCGCGCGCTTGAGGCATACGAAACCATCAAAAACCTGTCCACCGACGACCTCCGTCACAAAACCGTCGAATTCCGTGAAAAGATTTGGGAAGCCACGGAAACCGAAGAAAAACGTCTGACTGAAATCCGCGATTATCTGGATAACAATTACGACCTTCCCATCGGGGAGAAACAAGACCTCTACAAGGAGGTGGAGAAACTGGAGGAGAAAGTCTATAACACCACCCAGGACGTGCTGAATGAGATTCTGCCGGAGGCTTTTTCCGTGATGAAAGAGGCCGCCCGCCGTTTCAAGGACAACGAGATTATTGAGGTGACGGCCACCAACTTGGACCGCGACCTCGCCGCCACGCATGACGGCATCGAGATTGACGGTGACATAGCCCGCTACCGCAACACCTGGTCCGCCGGCGGCAACATGATCACTTGGGACATGTGCCACTACGATGTGCAGCTCATCGGCGGTATTGTGTTGCACGAAGGCAAGATTGCCGAGATGGCGACGGGTGAAGGCAAGACCCTCGTGGCCACGCTTCCCGTATATCTCAACGCCCTCCCGGGCAAAGGCGTGCATGTGGTCACCGTAAACGACTATCTGGCCAAGCGTGACTCCGAGTGGATGGGCCGCCTGTACGAATTTCTGGGCCTCACCGTCGATTGCATCGACAAGCACGAGCCCAACTCCGACGAGCGCCGCCGCGCCTACAACGCCGACATCACCTACGGTACCAACAATGAGTTCGGCTTCGACTACCTGCGCGACAACATGGCCCGCAACACCGGCGAGCTGGTGCAGCGCCCCCACAACTACGCCATCGTGGATGAGGTCGATTCCGTGTTGATTGACGACGCGCGTACACCGTTAATCATCTCCGGTCCCACGCCCAAGGGCGACCAGCAGGAGTTCGACAAATACAAGCCTATCGTCCAAAAACTGTACGACGCCCAGCGTGTGTATGTGTCGGAGATTCTGACCCGCGCCAAGAAGATGCTGGCCGAGAACCCCGACCCGAAGCCGCAGGACGAGAGCGCCATGCTGCTGCTGCGCGCCCATCGTGGCTTGCCCAAGAACAATGCCCTCATCAAATTCCTCAGCGAGCCGGGCATGAAACAGGTGCTCCAGCGCACGGAATCCTTCTTCATGCAGGACCAAAACCGCAATATGCACCTCATTGATGATGAATTGTATTTCGTCATTGAAGAAAAACTGAACACGGTGGATATTATGGACAAGGGTATTGAATTGGTTAGTCGTGACGCGGAGGAGGCCAAGATGTTCATCATGCCCGACGTGGGCGCTGAAATCGCCGAATTGGAGAAAGAGGACCTCTCTCCGCAGGAGAAAACCGCCCGCAAAGAAGAAATCTATAACAACTACGCCACAGCCTCCGACCGCATCCACACCATTCATCAACTCTTGAAGGCTTACACTATGTTTGCCAAAGATGTGGAGTATGTCATTATAGACAACAAAGTGAAGATTGTGGATGAGCAGACAGGCCGTATCATGGAGGGCCGCCGCTATTCCGACGGTTTGCACCAGGCCATCGAAGCCAAAGAGAACGTCAAGGTGGAGGCCGCCACGCAGACCTACGCCACCATCACATTGCAGAACTACTTCCGTATGTACAAAAAACTGGCCGGTATGACCGGTACCGCCGAGACGGAAGCCGGCGAGTTCTGGAACATCTACAAATTGGATGTGGTGGTGATTCCAACCAACAGGCCGGTCATCCGTGAGGATGCCAACGACCTGGTTTACAAAACCAAACGTGAAAAATATGCTGCCGTGGTGAACGAAATCATCCGCTTGCACGAAGAGGGCAGACCTGTGTTGGTGGGTACCACCTCGGTGGAAACCTCCGAATTGCTTTCCCGCATCCTGACCAGCCGCCGTATCCAGCACAACGTGCTGAACGCCAAGCTGCACAAGAAGGAGGCGGACATTGTGGCAGAAGCCGGTCACGAGGGCACCGTAACCATCGCCACCAACATGGCCGGTCGTGGTACCGATATCAAGTTGACACCGGAGGTGCGCGAGAAGGGCGGGTTGGCCATCATCGGCACAGAGCGTCACGACTCCCGCCGGGTGGACCGCCAGTTGCGCGGTCGTTCCGGCCGTCAGGGAGACCCCGGCAGCTCCCAGTTCTTCGTTTCTCTGGAGGACGACCTGATGCGTCTCTTTGGCTCCGACCGTATTGCCAGAGTGATGGACCAGATGGGCCATCAGGACGGCGATGTCATCCAACACAGCATGATTTCCAAATCCATTGAGCGCGCCCAGAAGAAAGTGGAGGAGAACAACTTCGGCATCCGTAAGCGTTTGCTGGAGTACGACGACGTGATGAACAAGCAGCGTTCCACCATCTACCGCAAGCGTCGCAACGCCCTGTTCGGCGACCGTCTGGCTATCGATATTGCCCAAATGTTTGAGGATGTGTGCGAAACCGTGGTTACCAACAATTGGGAAGCCAAGGATTTTGAAGGTTTCAGTATGGATATGATCAAAACCTTCGGCTGCGAATCCCCATTCGACGAACAATATTTCCTGCAAGAGCGCCCCCACATTTTGGTCGAGAAGCTCTATCCTGTGGTGTATGACCACTATAAAAACAAGTTGCAGCAGATTAGCGAGCAGGCTTATCCGGTAATGGAGCGCGTCTATCTGGAGCATGGCGACAAGTTCCAGAACATCGCCATCCCGTTCACCGACGGCACAAAGAATATCAATATTGTGGCTCCGTTGAAGAAATGCTACGAAACCAAAGGCCGCGAGGTGGGACTCTCGTTTGAGAAGGGCATCACGCTGGCTGTGATTGACAACGCCTGGAAAGAGCATCTGCGTGCTATGGACGACTTGAAGGAGAGTGTGCAAAACGCCTCCTACGAGCAGAAAGACCCGCTGTTGATTTACAAACTGGAATCCTTCAACCTGTTCGACCAGTTGCTGGTCCGCATCAGCCAGGAGATTGTGAGTTTCCTGAACAAGGGCAGAATCCCGATGGCAGAGGAGGCCCCGCAGGTGCGCGAGGCGCAGTTGCCGCAATCGGATGCCAGGAAGCTGACCACCGGCCGCGAGGAAGTGGCGGGCGGAGGCCGTCAAGTGGCTCCGGGAGGCAAAGGAGCCCAACCCATCCGTGTGGAGAAGAAAGTGGGCCGCAACGATCCCTGCCCGTGCGGCAGCGGCAAGAAATACAAGAACTGCCACGGACGCATGGGTGCCGAATAATGAAGCGTGCCATCCTATCGGTCACCAATGACCTCTACACGGACGCCCGTGTGGACAAGGTGGCCATGTTTCTCACCCGCAACGGCTATGATGTCACTTTGGTGGGTCGTCGCTATGCCGACTCGCCGGAGTTGGCTCCGCGCGCGTACCACACCCGCCGCATGAGACTCCTTTTTCGCAAAGACTGGATCTTCTACGCCGAATACAACCTCCGGCTTTTCTTCTACCTGCTCTTCAAGAAATGCGACGTGCTCGTCGCCAACGACCTGGACACACTGCTTCCCAACACTTTGGTAAGCAAGCTCCGGCGCAAGAGACTGATCTATGATAGCCACGAGTACTTCTGCGGCGAGCTTTCCGTGGTCAGCAACCCGACCGCCCTGAAAGTGTGGCGCGCCATTGAACGCTTCTGCTTCCCGAAATTAGAAACCGTCATCACCGTAAGCCAGTCCATTGTGGACCAGTACGAAAAAGAGTACGGCATTCGCGCCCTCTTGGTGCGCAACATCCCGCCTGCGGGCACGCCGCCCGTCACAAGGACCAAGGCCGAGTTAGGGATGCGCGCCGACAAGTTCAACCTCATCCTGCAGGGCAACGGGCTGAACGAGGGACGGGGCTGCGAGGAGGCCGTGGAGTCCATGCGGTACCTGCCCGACGCCCACCTGTTCATCATCGGCGGAGGCACGGCGCTCCCGCTGCTGAAAAGGATGGCCGCGGACCTGCACCTGGAGGAGCGCGTCACCTTTGTCGGACGACAGCCCCAGGACATGCTTTTCAACTACACCTCACACGCGGACGCGGGGCTCGCGCTTGACCGCGACCTGAGCGCGAACCTGCGTTTCAGCCTGCCCAACAAGATATTCGAGTACATGCGGGCCGGCATTCCGCAAATCGTGTCCGACCTGACAGAGCGGGCCTCTATCATCCAACATTACGACATCGGCATAGTGACGGAATCGGTGGACCCCAAAGCCATCGCCGCCGCCGTGCGCCAATTGCAGCAGAACCCCCGGCGGTGCGCCCAATACAGGGAGAACTGCCGGAAGGCCGCCGCCAAGCTCACGTGGGAGAACGAGGAGAAGGTCTTGAAGACCGTGTATCTGTAACGCCGCCAGGAGCGGAAAACAGCAGGACGCTGCCCGCCATAATGGGAAAGGCAGGGGCAAGGGGTGGTTTTGTGATGTATTTTTATTATCTTTGCCCACGTTTTCAAAAACACCGGGCACACACGATTCATCCTTATACATTATCAATATTTTTAATTTAAAATTCTCCAAATGAAAAAAACTCTACTGATTTTAGGATTCGTCCTATCCGTCATCGCAGGCGCGTTCGCGCAGAACACCTGCACCTACATTTTCACCCTGCACGACAGCTATGGTGACGGCTGGAACGGCGGTTCCACCCTCCATGTCATGCAAGGCAGCACCCTGGTCGGGACCATAGATCTCTCCACCGGCAGCGACGGCACCGACTCCCTGTCGCTCACAGAGGGGCTTGCTTACAGCCTGGTATGGAGCACAGGCACCGGATACACCTGGGACGCAGAGTGCTCCTTCGAGGTATGGTTCAACGGGTCTGTCATCTACTCATGCCCGGACGCCTCCGAGCTGGGGTCGTCGCCCTGCTTCACCTTTATCGGGTGCAACGACTGCTATCCTCCCGCCGCATTCGCCACCGCCGCCAGCCAATACTCGACGGACATCTCGTGGCTGCCGGACGGGCACAGCTCTTGGGAGTACGTTTACGGCGCGTCCGGTTTCGACCCTGACGGGGCCTCGGCCACGCCCGTGGCTACCAGCGACACGTTCGCCAACATCTCCGGCCTGAGCGCTAACAGCGGCTACGACTTCTGCATCCGCACCGTTTGCGACGCCGCCACCAACGAGAAGTCCACATGGGCGCGACTCCCCTTCGCCACCGCCCAGGACCTGCCGGGCACCATCCCCTACGCCACGGGGTTTGAGACCACCGACGACGCCAGCGACTGGGTGCTGGCAAACGGCAACTACAGCAACAAATGGGCCATCGGCAACGCGCAGCACAGCACCGGCTCCCGCGCCCTCTACATCTCCAACAACAACGGCAACGGATACGGATACGACTACTACTACGCCAGCAACGTATGGGCTTACCGCGACATAGACCTCGGCACCTCCGGGAACCCCCACCTCCTGTCCTTCGACTGGAAATGCGAGGGTTATACATATCCCAGTTGGAACGAATACTACGATTATATGGAAGTGCTGATGGGCATACCCGACATCCCGTCGGGCACCCACTACCCCAACGGGGCCGTGCTCTTAGGGATGTACTACGACGAGACCTCCTGGCAGCAGGACAACCTGCTGCTGAGCGAGAGTTTCTCCGGCATCCAGCGCCTCTACTTCCATTGGGTGAACACGGACGACGCCTGGTCCACATACGACCCGGCGGCGGTAGATAACATCTCCATTACGGAGCAGGCCTGCGGCAGCATCGACAGCCTCTCCGTGTCCGGCATCCAGCAGAACTCCGTGACACTCACCCCCTACACCGCCAGCAACGCCACCGACTTCGTGATCTACTACAAGAAAGTCTCCGACACGGAATACGACACGTTGGAGAATGTGACCGCCAGCCCGTCCTACACTCTGGGCAATCTGGCCAGCGGCACCTACTACAACGTCTTCATGAAAATCGACTGCGGCAGCGGTGACCTCGGCTTCCCCTCCGATGTGGTGACCTTCCTCACCGCCTGCGACGCCATCTCCACGGAAGACCTGCCCTATACCGAGGACTTTGAGGGCTACGCCGCCGCAGGACTCACCTACCCGACCTGCTGGGACCGCATCGACACCTACAACGGCTACAACAGCTATCCCTTCATCACCCCATCCACCTCATTCGCCGGCAGCCGCTCGCTGAATTTCTACACCTCAAGCGACAGCCTCAACGTAGCCATCCTGCCGGAGATAGACATGAACGTGGACATCCGCTCCCTGACCCTCTCCTTCATGATAAAGGGCTATAACAACTACAGCGGATCCACGTGGCACGCCATTGTGGGCGTGATGGATTCGGTGCATGACATAACCACCTTTGTCCCTGTGGACACCGTGACGGCCACCTCGTACAACAACTGGAACTCGGCGGACATCTCCTTCGCCAACTACACGGGCAGCGGCAGGTATATCGCCATCATGAACTCCTCTTACGACACGACATACAACTTCAACAGCTTTTTCATTGACGACGTGACCCTCTTCACCACGTCCTCCTGCCTGCGTCCGGTGTCCCTGACCGCCTCCAACGTGCTGGCCGACAGCGTGACCCTTTCCTGGACCCCGCAGGGCAACGAAAGCTCCTGGCTCGTGGCCGTTGTCCCCGTCGGCGGGAGCCCGGATTCCGTGACCGCCATACCCTGCACGGCAAACTCAACCGTTGTGGGCGGCCTTACCCCCAACACCACCTATGAGGCATACGTGAAAGCCGACTGCGGCGCGGAGGCCAGCATTTGGAGCGCCCCCAGCCAGTTCCTGACCCAATGCGGCACATACACGGTGCCCTTCTTAGAGGACTTTAACGCAGGCGACATGCCCCCCACGCAATGCTGGGAGATTAAATCGGGCTACCTGGATTCCCTGTCCATCCTCTCCTCCGCCTCCTACTACGGATGGAATTCCTCCACCGACGCCATGATTGCCGGCAACGGCGGTCATGTCTATAACAACATCTATGGCACTTCAAGGAATCACTGGCTCATCTCCCCGAGCATTGACTTGGGCGACGGCTCGACCCCAGCCCAGGTGGAGATGGACCTCCTTCTCACCATATACGGCTCCATGGGCACGCCCAACACCAACGGCGTGGATGACAAGTTCGCCATCGTGGTCTCCTTAGACAACGGCCAGACCTGGATGGAGGAGAACGCCTTTGTGTGGGACAACGACACGGCCTCCAACAGCTACGGCAACTACAATGACTTGGCCAACCTCACGCATGTGGAGATTCCTCTGCGCAACGCCAACGGCCAGGCTTACAGCGGAGTGGTCAGAATCGCCCTCTATGGCGAGTCAACGGTTCAAAATGCGGACAACAACCTGCGCGTGGACAACTTTGCCGTGTACCCGCTCTCAAGCTGCCCGCGCCCGTCCCACCTCACCCTCAACGGCATCGGCCAGGAGCAACTTACAGCCTCCTGGCACTCCACCGGCAATGAGAACGGCTGGAACGTGGCCATCATCCCCGCCGATTCCACCTTCTCGACCGACATGCTCATCCCCAACTGGTCCGACACAACCTACACGTTCTACTCCCTGTCGCCCAACACGACCTACACGGTATATGTCCAAAGCGACTGCGGCACGGAAAGCAGCCAGTTCTCCACCGCCACCGGGAAGACGCTCTGCAATTCCATTGACAGCCTGCCCTTCTTCGAAGGGTTTGAGGGCTATTCCGCCAACAGCACCTCCTTCCCCGACTGCTGGTACAAACACAACCTTTCCGGCGGCACCTCGCCCAATATCAGCAGTTACAGCGTGCCTACGGGCAACCGGGCCATGTACTTCTACGCATATTCTGGAGACCTGCTGGCCATCATGCCCCAGTTCAACGCCTCCCTCTACCCGCTCAACACCCTGCAAGTAAGCTTCAACCTGAAGAGCTCCTCGCCCGACGCCATAATGGCCGTGGGCTATGTCACCAACCCGTCCGACCCCAACACATTCGTGGGCATGGACACCCTATCCTGCCCCATCCCTAACACAGTGGAGAGCTTTGACGTCCTTTTCAACGGCACGACCGTCACCGACGGGATGATTACCTTCAAGGTCATTTCCAACAACTACTCCGACTATTATTTCTATTTGGACGACATCACGGTTGACATCGCCGCCTCCTGTCTGCGGCCCAGCAACCTGCATTTGGAGAGTTCCTCCCTCACCTCCGTCGATCTGGCCTGGACTGCCGTGGGTGACGAAGACGAGTGGGAGGTGGCCTACGACACCGTGGGATTCAACCCCGACAACGCCACCCCCGTTAACGTCTATACCACACCCGCCACCACCATCCACAACCTGAGCGACACAATCACCTACGAATTCTATGTGAGAGCCGTTTGCGGTGCGGGTGAAACCAGCGACTGGAGAGGCCCCATCGCCATCCAGCCCGGCACCTACAACCTGCCCATAACGGGCACGAACACCGTGAGTATGTGCGGCGGCCATATCTACGACAACGGCGGCCCAGACAACGATTACAGCACCTACTGCAACTCCACGCTCACCATACAGCCCGACGCGCCAGGCATGGTGGTGCAGGTGCAA
>FLNW01001292.1_pt1 | contig 23359 bp, 14 predicted proteins | sample 1140371 | NCBI WGS metagenome assembly FLNW01 (sample SAMEA3878170, study PRJEB12797) | bioreactor metagenome | biome: Moose rumen | place: Sweden | collected 2011-10
AAACTCGTAGAGTTGTGCAAATTGCTAGTAAAAGCTGTCTGTAAGCTTGCTTATATGCAGGTTTTAGTAGCTATTTGTGCAAGTAGCCCTGCTACTAAAACACCCAAAGGGTTTTGTTGGTTTTTGTTATTTTTTTAGTGGACAGTAGTGATGCTCCATATTAAAATGGGCAAAATCGGTAATATCGACTAACATCAAACAACTTCAAACAATTTCAAACAACATCAAACCATTTCAAACCAAGGCAAAGCCTCAAAAAAAAGACGCTTTCGGGCGTCTTTTTATTTTATCGCATCAATGGTATTACGCGAAAAATGCAAATTTTAACGCAAACACTTGCATATGTCAGATATTTTTAGTACTTTTGCACTCGCGTTCGGCAAGGAGATTGCGGCGGTCGATACCGCTCCACACTAAATCGACAAAGCAACTCCTGCCTCCGCTCTCCCCACAAAGAATCGAATTTCTTATCAGAAGCACGATTTTTTGCGAGGATCCCAGAAGTATGGTAAATGATTAAATTGTAAATGATTAAATTGTAAATGATTTTATGGCAAGTGTAAACAAAGTAATTCTAATTGGAAACGTAGGCAATGACCCTGAAGTACGTTATTTGGACCGCGGCGTAGCTATCGCAACCTTCAATCTGGCAACCACCGAACGCGGTTATGTGATGCAGAACGGAACACAAGTACCCGATGTGACCGAATGGCACTCGATTGTGTTATGGCGCAACCTCGCCGAATGGGCGCAGACATACGTGCGCAAGAGCATGAAAGTGTATATCGAGGGCAAACTGAAGACGCGCACATGGGAGAAAGACGGGCAGATACGCCGGAAGACGGAAGTAGTAGCGGAGACCATCCAGATCCTTTACAAACCCGAACAATACCGCGACCTCGGACGCCGCCTGCCTGCCGAAGAAACGGCTATGGACGAGTCTTGCGCTCCAGCACCGGCTCCACAGGAGGAAGAAGCACTCGTACAGAAAAACGGATTCCTCGGAATATTCAGGTGATGACCAACAAAGAGCGATATATTGAGTGGGTGGCGGAACAGGAATATGTGCCGCTGATGATGCAACCGTGGTGGATGGATGCCGTCTGCGCGGGCAAGGAGTGGGACGTGCTGCTCGCGGAAGACGAGGATGGTCACATTTCAGGTGCCATGCCTTTCCTCCTGCGCAAGCGCGCGTGGTATAAATATATCGTGATGCCGCAGATGACTCAGACGGGCGGTATATGGGTGACGGCGGAAGTGACGGCGGACAAGTGGTCGACGGCGGAGGTGTGCCGCAAACTCTCAGAGCAACTCGACGGCATGGGTCTTGCGTACTACTACCAGCAGTTCCGCCCCAACAGCCTGTGCGTGGACGCCATGCGCGGATTGGGATTCAAGACACGTGAAAGGGTGACGTACCAGGTGGAGGATCTGGCGGATCTGGACAAACTGATTGCTTCGTTCAGCAAGAACAAACGCCGCCAGCTCCAGCGTGCGCTGAGTCTTCATGCCGGGCACAACATGAGTGTGGAGGATTTCTACCGTTTCCACACGCAATGCTTGGCTTCGCGCAAGCGCAAGGTTAGTTACAGCCGCGAGTTTCTGCTGGTGCTGGAGCGCAAGGCGAGACGATTAGGCCAATGCGAGATCCTGAGCATCTGCAACGCCGACGGCCAGCCCTACGCAGCGGCTTTCCTGGTTTGGGACCACAAAAGCATGTACTATCTGATTCCTTGCTACGACCCCGCCCACAACGATAGTGGTGCCGGGGCGTTACTGGCTCTGGAAGCGATGAAAATAGCACGTGAGAGACATGTAATCTTTGATTTCGAAGGTTCGATGGACCGCGGTATTGCCAACCACTACAAGCAATTCGGCTCCACGCCTGTGAATTACTACAGCGTGGAGAAATACTACAAACCGATGTTCCGTCTGGCTCTATGGTTTCAGCACCTGCGGGAGTGGCGGATGCGGTAGTGTTATTTTATTCAATTTGAATAATTAAATTTGAATAATTCAAATAAAAGTAGTAACTCTGCATCGGATTTTAATATTTTGAATATGGAAAGAATAAGCAATCCGTTCATCGTTAAGGGGAAAATACCTTCAGCTTATTTCTGTGACCGCGAGCAGGAGACAGAGAAAATTGTAAGGTGGATTACGAATAACAACAACGTTGTTCTCGTTTCGTCGCGGCGCTTAGGCAAGACGAAACTTATTGATCATTGCTTTGAACAGCCGGCTATTTCAGAGAGGTTCTATACGATCTTTGTAGATATTCTTCAAACGAATAACCTGCAAGAGATGACCTACGAATTGGGCAAGGCGGTGTTCGAAGCCCTTAGTTCCCGTAGCCGACGAATGGTGGATTTGTTTTTACAGACGGTCAAATCCATTCATGGAGAGTTTGGCTTTGATCCGATAGACGGTCATCCTAAACTCAGTTTTTCTATAGGGCATATTGAAAATCCGACATATACACTGAATGAGATATTTCAGTTCATAGAGGGCGTAGATAAACCCTGCATACTTGCAATTGACGAATTCCAGCGGATAGCCCAATATCCCGAGAGTAATGTAGAAGCCATTCTTCGCACTCATATCCAGCAGGTGACTAACTGCAGTTTTATCTTTGCAGGTTCAGAACGCCACCTACTGAGCCAGATGTTTCAAGATAAAAACCGGCCTTTTTACGAAAGTGCGCGTCTTTTAGCTTTAGAGAAAATAGAAAAAGAGAAATATATTCTTTTTGCAAATTCTCTTTTCGTTCAATATGGGAAACATATCGCGCCAGAACTTATAGCCCGCGTATATGATTTACATAGCGGCAATACTTTTGCATTGCAAAAGACAATGAATACCGCTTTTTCTTTGACAGGTATCAATGCGGAGTGTACCACAAGTACTATTTATAATGCCATAGAAGAGATTTTAGAGGACGGCGAGTATGAATACCGTTCTCGGCTGATGTTAGTGAGTACGTCTCAAAAAGAGGTATTGTACGCAATTGCCAGAGCAGGTATTGCGTCCCGTGTGACGAGTTCTGCTTTTATCGGGCGATATAAATTGAGTTCCGCAAGTTCCGTGCAGTCTGCTATCCGCAAACTGATAGCGGATGGATGGATAAGCGAAACGGTGACAGACGGTATCCGCTACTACCAGCTCAATGACTTGTTCCTTGCACTATGGATACAAAAACACTATGGAATGGGGTATCGGCTATAGGAATTACGAATTAGAAATTACGAATTAAGAATTGAGAGTTCTTTTCCTTACACCGTGGTATCCGTCGGAGCAGGACGCGATGGCGGGATTGTTTGTACAGAAGCATGTGGCGGCTGTGCAAGCGCAGGGGTGTGAAGTGCGGGTCATCCATTCGCAAGGATGGATAGATACCTGGCAGCAATGGAAAGCATTGCGATGCGAAGGATGGACGCCGGACGTCGTCCAACTGAATGTCATTCAGAAGCAAGGTCTTCTGGCGCTCTGGCTCAAGAAGCGGTATGGGATTCCGTATGTGATTATTGAGCACTGGAGCGGCTATCTGCCCGAGAACGGAATGTACCACCGTTTCGGAGTCTTCAAGAAACGATTCATGCATACCGTCTGTCGGGAAGCAGAGATTGTTCTAACCGTCAGCCAGCCCTTGCAACAAGCCATGATGAAATGCGGGTTCGAAGCCAAACGATGGGGGACGATTGACAATGTGGTGGATGATTTCTTCTTCGATAAATCGGAATATCGAAATATCGATAAATCGGACCGTCTGAAAACGCTCCTTCATGTCTCTTGTTTCGACGAGAGGGCGAAAAACGTCAAGGGTTTGCTTCGCGCAGCAAAGATGCTTTCTGCGAAACGCCAAGACTGGCAGTTGGTTCTTGTCGGCACGGGCGTTGACTACAAAGAGGTGCGTGCATACGCAGAGAGTCTGAATTTTGAGAAAGGTTTGCTGCGCTGGACCGGAGAGTTAACGCCACAAGAGGTGGCAGAGGAGATGCATAATGCCAATGCTCTGGTACTTTCCAGCCGCTATGAAACCTACGGTGTCGTACTGGCCGAAGCCGCAGCCGCAGGATTACCCATACTCTCCACACCAGTCGGCATAGCCGAAGAAACAGCCGATCTCATTATCCCTCAAGAGATTGCGCAATACAAACCCGGCAAGTTCGCCGAGTTCATAGAGACAATCTTGTGGAAACCGAAGACTTTTACCGTTTCCGCAGACACGAAAAAACGGTTCACTTCCGAATCCGTCGGTCAACAACTCAAAGAAATTTATGAAAATGTCCGTTAGTCATCTGCTTTTCACGCGATTTAATATCCAATATGAACCGGGTGACACGATAGGTATCCAGCCAGATTGGCTGGAAGATCGGCTGCGGCTATTCGAGAGATATTGCCTGCCTTCGATAGCGAGTCAGAGTTGTCAGGATTTCGTTTGGATAATCCTATGCGACAGCCGGACACCGGAGTCGTACCAAGCTCGCATTGAGGCCTATAGCTCCCGTATGCCTCAGATACGCGTGTATCGGACGCCCTATCAGAGCGACGGTTACCATAGTTTGTACCGTCAGATAGGAAGAGAGTACGCAGAGGGGAATGATGTACTCATCTCCACCCGTCTGGATAGCGATGATGCTCTGCTTTCCGGCTATGTAGCAGCCGTACGGCAGTTTGCCTTAGAAGGGACAGAAGGGATTGTCAGTTTTCCGGTCGGTCGTCAGACATTTGTCCGGGATGGCAGGTCTTACAAAATCCGTTACGGACAAAACCACTCCACCAGCCGCGTAGAGACATCCGGTTTTGAGACAATCATGATATATGACCATACGCAGGTGGATGTAAAGGAGATGTATGTTTGCGAGACCGCAGAGCCGATGTGGGAAGAGATTGTGCACGGAGGAAACATGCTGAATGATTATGTTCCGAAATATCACTATTACATCACCGGTCTTTCGGATGTATGGGATTTATCGAAGCGCTGGATGCGTTTTCAAGGCAAGCGCTTAATGCGCGTTCTCAATGCCTTTTTCGTATGTCTGGATAAGCGATAGATACCAGATATACTGGGCAGCATTAACCACAGCACTTCCTACGGCATATCCGCATATGGCTATCTCAAAACTATTCATGGCAATGCCTATGCCGACGCCGACAATTCGGCTGACAGCCTGTAGAATCTCAAAAAGTAATCCTGTTTTCTGCTTAAAGAATATATCAACCAGATAGCCCGTAGAGCCGCATAAAATAGAGCAAGCGAGCCACGGGAGCATCCACCGTATATATTCCCCCGTTACGCTCCATTCATCCCCCAATAGCCAAGCTGTCAATGCTGGTAAGACAAACCATAAAAGGATAAAGGCGGGTACGATCACTCCCAAGCTCCAGACTGTGAATTTCCGGTAGAACGGAGCAATGGACTCACCGGCATTCACGCGTTCTGTTGTATTCTGGTAAAAGACCTGGTAAAGAGCTCTGGAGACAGTGCTGACCGGCACAAAAGCAAGCATCAGTGCCATTCCCCAAAATCCGATAAGCCGTGAACCGAACAAAGGTGTGAGAACGAAGACGGGCAGTTGCCCCACTATATTGTTGAGCAATACCCGAGGAGTTGCATATTTAGGAAAATTGCTGTATTTTCGTGCCGTTTCTTTGCAGGCCCTCCAATCCCACACTAATAGCTGGCGGAGAAACATCTTTGCGGAAAGGGAAAGTGAGAGAATTAACGAGCAGAGAGGCGAAAGAACCGAACCCCATATTAGACCTCCGGAAGTCCAGCCCAATACTCCAAATCCGGCCTTGTACCCCGCGGAGAAGAGAGATTGGCTTATTTGGTAGCCGGATATGCGGTTATACGCTTTGTTCCGGATATACCAATAATTAAGTACATTCCACAAACTCATTAATAGCACATATAACGGCATCAACCAATAAAATTGTGTCAACCGGGGAGATTTAAACAATTGGGCTATGTAACCTGAAAAGGGAATAGTTATGAGTAATATGACCGTCAACACTCCTATTGAGATAAAACATAAATGAACCATTGCGCGAGCTTCAATCTCTTTTTGGGGCAGAACAATCGCATTGTACCACTCCAACGTAGCTAACAGTACCAATACTCCACCAATACTCATGAATAAATTCAGCAAGCCGAAATCCTCGGGAGAGTACAAACGCGTTAGAATGGGATAAACAAGAATGCCCAATGCCTGAGCAATAACATTTGCCGAAAGAAGCCTTGCGGAATTGCGTAACAGCTCGCTTTGCATCCTATTTTTAATACCTAAATGCATAAATCGGTCGCAAAATTACAAAAAAGTTTGCACATATCAAAAAAAAGTTGTAAATTTGCAGCCGATTTGAGTCTTACGACCTAAAAAACACAATTATATGCAAGTAAAAAAATCACAGCAAGCCAGTCTGGAAGACAAGAAGTTTGTCTATGTCTTAATGGGCTTCATCTTTGTACTCAGCCTCTGCTACGTGGCATTGGAATGGACAGAGAAGGAGGTTACCAAGTATGAGGTTACTGACACAGAATTCCTCTTTGAGGAAGAAGTGGAGATTCAGCAAACCACGCAGGAGACACCTCCCCCTCCCCCACCCCCTGCCGTTCAGGAGGTTGAAGTGCTGAACGTAGTAGAGGATAATGTGGAGACCGAATCCATCGAGATTAACACCGAGGACGACAAAGAGACTGAAGTGGTAATCGCGGCTCCCGTTGAAGCACCGGTTGAGGAAGAAGAGGAAGAAGTTGTCTTCGTGGTCGTTGAATCGATGCCGGAGTTCCCCGGTGGACAGCAGGCACTGTTCAAGTACCTGGCAGAGAACGTGAAATACCCGGTTATTGCACAGGAAAACGGTATCCAAGGTCGTGTAATCTGCCAGTTCGTGGTTAACAAGGACGGTAAGATCGTGGATGTAGAGGTTGTTCGTTCGGGTGGTGACCCCTCACTGGACAAAGAGGCCGTGCGTGTGATCAAATCGATGCCTAACTGGAAAGCCGGCAAGCAGCGTGGTAAGGCCGTACGTGTAAAATACACTCTGCCTGTTAACTTCAAGTTGCAATAATTTAGTAGAAAGTCGAAAGACAAAAGATCGTCTTTCAGACTCAAAGACTCTTTCTACTTTGAGCGAAGCGGTCTTTCTACTTTGAGCGAAGCGGTCTATAATGGAGTTAAACCAACGAGATATAACCTATTGCAAGAATGTCGGTGCCAAGCGTGCCGACATTCTTCGTTCTGAACTCGAGGTTCATACCGCGATGGACATGCTGCGCCAATACCCGTACAAATATATCGACCGCAGCAAGTTCTACCACATAGCCGAACTGGACGGCGAAGATGCATATGTGCAGATTGTCGGTGAAGTGACCGAGTGGCACACTATCGGTATCGGGAAATCCCGGCGTTTGAGCGCCATGTTCAACGATGGCATACACCAGTGCGAACTGGTGTGGTTCAAAGGTGTGCAGTACGTCAATTTGCAGAAAGGCGTTAAGTATCTGCTGTTTGGCAGGCCAAACCGTTTCGACCATCGGTTCAATTTCGTACATCCGGAGTTGACTCCTTGGAGCAAGGTTACGCCGGAGATGACACAAGGCCTGGAGCCGTACTACAATACGACGGACAAGATGAAACGCGTGGGGCTCAACTCCAAAGCCCTGCGTACCATCATTGCCAACCTGATGCCCGATTTGAAACAAGGTGTGCCGGATACTATCGGAGCAGATGTATTGCAGCAATACAAACTGATGAGCCTGACCGAAGCACTGATGAACGTGCATTTCCCACGCGACCAGTTTGCTATGCAAAACGCCCGCGCAAGGTTCAAGTTCGAGGAACTCTTCTATATCCAGCTGCAGATTCTGCGCCGGATGAAACGGCGCGAGCAGAACGCCGGTTACCTGATGCCGACGGTAGGCGCCCGCTTCCACGGTCTCTACCGCTCACTGCCTTTCTCGCTGACGGAAGCGCAGAAACGCGTCATCCGTGAGATACACGAGGATCTCAAATCCGGTCACCAGATGAACCGCCTGCTGCAAGGCGATGTAGGTTCCGGCAAGACATTAGTGGCACTGCTATGCTGTCTGCTGGCTATTGACAACGGCTACCAGACATGTATCATGGCACCGACCGAGATTCTTGCCAACCAGCACTATGAGACGCTGAGTGCGTTCCTTGCGCCGTTCAATGAACTCGCCGCCAGCAGCCATCAGCCTTCCGTCCATATCGCCCTGCTGACCGGTTCGACGACCAAGAAACAGCGTGTTCCACTGCACGAGGGACTGCGCAACGGTCAGATAGACATTCTCATCGGCACGCACGCGCTAATCGAAGACGAAGTACAATGGCGCAATCTGGGTCTGGTCATTGTGGACGAGCAACACCGTTTCGGTGTAGAGCAGCGCGCCAAGTTGTGGTCAAAATCAGCCGTCAGCCGTCAGCCGTCAGCCGTCAGCATTCCTCCGCACGTGCTGGTGATGACCGCCACGCCTATTCCGCGAACGCTGGCAATGACCGTCTATGGCGATTTGCACGTCAGTGTCATCGACGAACTGCCGCCGGGACGCAAGCCCGTGCATACCATCCATTACTCGATCGAACGCCGGGCACAAGTGTATAGTTTCCTGAGGCAACAGATAGAACAAGGGCGACAGATATATGTAGTTTATCCGCTGATCAAAGAGAACGAGAAACTGGACCTGCAGGATCTGCAAAACGGTTTCAACGAACTATGCGAAGCTTTCCCCGAATACAGGATTTCGATGGTTCACGGCCAGATGAAAACAGCCGACAAAGACTTGCAGATGCAGCGCTTTCAGAGTGGCGATACACAGATATTGGTAGCAACCACTGTTATTGAGGTCGGAGTCAACATACCCAATGCCAGTGTGATGGTCATCCAGAACGCCGAGCGTTTCGGTCTCAGCCAACTCCACCAGTTACGCGGCCGCGTGGGTCGCGGAGCCGACCAGAGCTACTGTCTGCTGCTCACGCGCAACGAACTGACCAAAGAGACGCGCCAGCGGATAGATACCATGGTAGCCACCAACGACGGCTTCCGCATCGCCGAAGCCGACCTGCAACTCCGCGGTCCCGGCAATCTGGATGGCACCCAGCAATCCGGTCTGCCGTTCGACCTGCATATAGCCAACCTGAGTACCGACGAAAGACTCGTCAAGCTGGCACGTCAGGCCGCTATGGCCATTTTAGATAAAGACCCGTTACTGGAAGACGAATTCAACCGAATTTACAAAAACAGGCTGGATATTTTACGTATGAAAGCCCATAACTGGGGAGAAATAAGCTAAGATTGCATAAAAACACACTTTTTTTTGCATATATGCAAAATTTATTGTAACTTTGCGTGCTTAATATGCGCAAAGTTATTTTTTGAAACGATTTCTATACATAGTATCCGTTGTAGTTGTCAGCCTGCTTCTGGTTCTGGCAATGCTGCTGTCCGTATTAGCCAGCGACCGCGTGAAGACGGCGGCTGTGCAACTGGCTACCAACGAGCTGGCACACGCATTGGGGACGAAGGCTCACGTGGGCGCTATAGAATACCATTTCCCTGCGCGTCTGGCAATACGGGATCTGTATATCGAGGATCAGCAGCAGGACACCCTGCTCTATGTGGGCGAAGTATATGCCCATTTCCGTCCGCTGGCCCTTAGGCATAACGCCATTCGCTTCTCCCATGTGCGTGTGAGTGACGGTGTAGCCAATGTGTACCGGTTGCCGGACAGCACGTATAACTACCAGTTCCTGACAGATGCTTTCCGTGTGGAGAAGAAAGATGACAGTCCGTTACAATCACTGGTGACAGTGCAGGACGTGCAGTTGAAAAACCTCAGACTGCGGTACGACAATATGCAGATATATTTGCCCCACACGACCATGGATCTGCATTGTCTCTCGGCAGACCTGTTTGATGCAGAGATCCGCGATCTGGCACTACGGATGTCCATCCTCGGCAGCAAGCAGAAACCCATTGAGGTGGAGTCGCTGCGGGCACATATGATTGTCAACGATACGTTGCTGTCTATCCCCACCCTGACCGGAAGACTGCCTCAATCACGGTTGGATATGAGCGGTATTGAAGTGCGTTTCCCTGCCAGCGACACGCTCGATCTGTCTCAATCGGCACACGATATTCTGTTCTCCCTCCGGTTGCATGAGGCGACGCTCGTTCCCTCGGACATCTCTCTGTTCGTGCCGCGTCTGGCTCATATGAACCGCCGTCTGGTTATGACCGGACAGATAGGCGGCTCGCTTGACTCGCTCTACTGCCAAGACCTGTCGCTCAACTACAACGGCCGCAACCTGTTTGTAGGAAACGTGACGGCACTGGGTATGCCCGACTGGGACAGCACCTATCTGCGTGCTAATTTTCAGGACGTGCATATCAATGCTCCCATATTGCAGGATTTTCTCTCGCAGCTCTACAACCGCCCGTTCAAGCTGGCGGCTCCCATCCATCGGTTGGGAGATATCCACTACCGCGGTCTGGCGGAGGGACACTTGCACAATCTGACGCTCCACGGAGCCTTCCGCACCGGCATCGGTACCGTGAGTACGGACGGCACATTCCGTAGCGACTCCCTCTTCGAGCATATGAATTACGATGCGCGGGTGGTAGGTCACCGACTGCGGCTGGGACGACTCCTTGCCATCCGTGAGCTGGGGACCACAACCATTGATGTGCGTTCGCACGGGACGATTGCCGACGGCGAGGTGCGTGGAAACGTGAAGGCGGATATACGCAAATTCACCTATAACAACTATACCTATCAGGACCTCCAGATCAACGGCAACTATGAGCCTCAACGCTTCACGGGTCATTTCCACATCAACGACCCGCATCTGAGCATGGCGTTCGACGGAGTGGTGGATATGCACGAAAAGAACCCCGAGGCGAACTTCAACCTGCTATGCCGGCATTTCGATTCCTCGCCACTGGGTATCAAAGCCATTGACGACAAACTGAGTACCCGTTTCAGCTTGGCAGTGGACCTGACCGGTGATACGCCGGACGAGATGAGCGGGTATCTGGCTATCGACTCGCTGTTTGTAGGTACGGTGCGCGACTCCATACTCATGCAGCAACTCACATTATTGGTTTCCGCGGATGAGCTGCAGGGCAAAGCATTCACCTTGCGCAGCGATTTTCTGTCCGCCCAAGCAGACGGTGTGTTCCGCTATGGTGATCTTGTACCGGCGGCACAAGCATTGATACATCACTACCTGCCTTCACTGGTGCCATATCCCGAGCGTGCCTATGATGCCGTCCAGATCTCTATGCGTGCCGAAGGCCAGCGTCTGAGGGGTATCCAGCGGCTGTTTGTAGCTCCTGTGGTCTTGAGCGACCACCCTACGATGCGTGCCACCATAGAGATACCACGCCACGGAGAGCCCTATGTAGATATGCGTTTTTTTGCGCCCGGTGTACGTGCCGGCAACACGCCCATGCATGATTTGACGCTTACACTCAACACCATTGACACGTTGCGTCATAACGGAGGCAAAGGTTCCGGTCTGGCGCTATCCGTCTCCGCGGAAGCGATGAAGATGCAGACGGTCTTCTCCAACCTGGCTTTCTGCGACACCTTGCTGACCCATCTCTCGCTGCGTCAGGAATCAGACCTGGACGAACAACTGCCCGAAGGCTGGCGCCAACTCTCGCCACGCGAGTTGCAACGCGCACTCAGCTATCTGGACAACCGTGAGCGGCAGCACGCACTGCTGACCACCCAGCGCGCCGGTACATATGGAGGTGACATAAAGATGATCACCCATTTCGACCGCTATAACAAACAGCCGTGGATGGAGTTCCACATGATGCCCTCCATCCTGCTTCTGCGCGACTCGGTCTATACAATCGGGGAAAGCCGTACTACGTATATTGCAGCGGATTCGATGGTCACTATCGACCATTTCCTGTTCGAGGGAGGCGGCCAGCATCTGATGGCACACGGCGTAGCCTCTCCTTCCGCGTACGACACCCTTGAAGTGGACTTGAGAAACATCGATGCCGCATATGTAGTTCCTTTCGTGCTGCCGGTACAAACTATTATGTTCAATGGTCTGCTCACCGGCAAAGCGACTATCTCCAACACATTCCGCCAGCCTGCCATAGAGGCCCTTGTACACGTGGATTCCATGGGATTGAACAACTGCTGGTTCGGTGATGCGGAAGTGGACCTGCACATCTATCCGGAGCGCAAACTACAGGACACCCTCTTGCCACCTCAATTACAATTCCACGCCGACGTGGCACGGCCCACACGCTATTTAGTCGGGTTGGACGGAGAAGCTGTCTTTGACGGCAGCGGCCAATGGAAACTGGACATGCAGGCAGACTCCGTGCCACTGGCTTTTGTCAACCATTGGACGGCATCCGTATTATCCGACCTGGATGGCAATGCCACCGGCCATGTGGTGGTTGGCGGACGGAAAGACTTCACCTACGTGCTGCTGAACGCAGCGGCGCAGAATGCATCGTTCACACTGCCGTGGACAGGGGTGCGTTACACCATACCCGAAGACACTATTGTAATGGACACAACGGGTATCCTGTTCCCCAATGTACATCTGGTTGATACAGAAGGCAATGCGCTGGAGGTGAACGGAGGAGTCTATCACGACCAGTTCCGCGACTTCCAACTGGACCTGCATGTGGATGTACACGATGCATTGGCTTTCGACGTGCCTGACAAAGAGGGCGAGATGCTGCAGGGCAAGGTATATGCCTCCGGCCATGTGGATGTAACCGGCAGCGAGACCGATGTCCTGGTGAACGCAGATGCCGTAACCGTCAGGAAATCCCGTTTCAGGCTGAGTCTGGATAACGCCTCCTCTGCTATCGAGTCCAATTTCATCCATTTTGTCGAACATGCCGGGAACAAGGGTGATACAGTCATCGAACATGACCTGGATAACATAGATATCCAATTCACAGCTATCGATTCCACCCGCTACAGACGAGTAGGCAGGTGCCTTCTTTCGCTCAATCTGGATGTCAATCCCTATTTGCTGTTCCAACTGGTATTGGGTGTCCGCAACGGCGACATGATCCAGGCACGAGGCAGCGGCGCACTCCAACTGAGCTACAACACCGAGACGGGAGACGTCCGTATGCTGGGAACCTACGATATAGAGAAAGGCACGCTCACCTATACGGTCGGCAATGTGATCCGACGCGAGTTCACTATCGGCGAGGGCTCTACTATCGCCTTCTCCGGCGACCCTACCAACCCTACTCTGGATGTGACTGCCAAGTACAGGGTTACCGCCAACCTGAAAGACCTGTTTGGCGACGAGATCGACCAGTTGTCCATCTCGCGTACCAATATACCGGTATTGACGTGTATGCATATGAGCGGGGTGCTCAACAATCCCATCCTCAGTTTCTCGCTTGAGTTCCCCTCCAGCGACCAGTCTATCCAGCAACAGGTCCGCCAGACTATCAACACCGACGAGATGATGATGCGCCAGGTAATCTACCTCCTCGTCTTCGGGCGCTTCTTCACGCCGGAATACATGAGCAACTCGCAATACGCTACGCTCAACTCCACCTACTCGCTTCTCTCGTCCACCGTCACCGGACAGATCAACGCCTGGCTGTCCAAACTGACCAACGTACTGACCCTTGGCGTAGCTATCCGCACGGACGGCGAAGGAGCCTCCGCCAGCCAGGAGTACGAGGCGCAGTTCCAACTGCAGCCGGTGGACCGGCTCATCATTAACGGCAATGTGGGCTACCGCTACAACGATGTGAGCAACCAGCCTTTCTTCGGCGATCTGGACGTAGAGGTTATGCTGACCGAAGACAGCCAGTGGCGGTTGAAAGGCTACACGCACACGGTGGACAAGTACTCGCTGCGCCAGGCATCCACCATCCAGGGTGTAGGTATCATGTGGAAGAAAGACTTCAACTGGCCCACCAAGGGGCAGCTGCATGCCAAACGCGAGGAGCGCAAGCAGAAGAAAGCCGAAAAGAAATAATTAACAATTAATAATTCACAATTAACAAAGCGTCCTAAAAGTTCGGTACAAACATAATAGAAAGTACGTATCTTAAAGCCTTGTACCAAACTCGTAGAGCCCTTTGTAAATTGTATATTGTAAATTGTACATCATATTATGTTACTCAAGATTTATAGCGCTGCGCCGGTAGGAATAGATGCTGTGTCTGTTACGATAGAAGTACACGCCGTCCCCGGCTTTGATTTTACGTTGGTCGGTCTTCCTGACAATGCCGTCAAAGAAGCCCATGAACGTGTTATTGCCGCCATCACGGTGAACGGTTATGAGATGCCTCACCGCGCTTATACGATCAACATGGCTCCGGCGGATATCCGCAAGGAGGGTGCGGCGTATGATCTGCCGCTGGCTATCGGTATGCTGGCTGGGAGCGAGCAGGTAAAGACCAAACTGCTGGACCGCTATATGGTCATGGGCGAACTGTCGCTCGACGGTTCACTGCAGCCTATCCGCGGCGCACTGCCTATCGCCCTCTGCGCCAAAAAGGAAGGGTTCAAGGGAATTATCCTGCCTGCCGCCAATGCCGAGGAGGCGGCTGTGGTGGACGGGATAGAGGTCTATGGACTGGACACATTGCCAGACGTAGTCAGGATGCTGAACGGTATCCAGACCTTTGAGCCGGTGAGGGTGGACACACAGGCGCTGTTCGACCGTCTGGCTTTCCCCTCTGATCCGGATTTTGCGGATGTACGCGGACAATTCAAGGTGCGGCGTGCGATGGAAGTAGCCGCCGCAGGAGGACATAACATGCTGATGGTAGGTCCTCCGGGAGCCGGTAAATCGATGATGGCCAAACGGTTGCCGTCCATACTGCCGCCTCTCTCATTGGAAGAAGCGTTGGAGACGACGAAGATACATTCTGTGGCGGGATTGCTGCACAAGAAGAACGCCGCCAACGGTTCGCTCATCGTGCAGCGTCCTTTCCGCAGCCCGCACCACACAATCACCGACATCGCCCTCGTGGGCGGAGGTCAGAACCCACACCCGGGCGAGATCAGTCTGGCGCATAACGGCGTATTGTTTCTGGATGAACTACCCGAATACAAACGCTCGGCTCTGGAGGTGATGCGCCAGCCGCTGGAGGACAGAAAAATCACCGTGGCGCGCAACAAACAGACGGTCGAATATCCCGCATCATTCATGCTGGTGGCGGCTATGAACCCCTGCCCATGCGGCCATTACGGCGAGAACAACTCAGCCCATCCGTGTACTTGTACTCCGGCGCAGATACACCGTTACTTAGGCAAGATCAGCGGCCCGCTCCTCGACCGGATAGATATCCAGTGCGAGATAGAGGCGGTGCCTTATGACCGGCTGCGTGACACCACACCCGGCGAGAGCTCCGCAGTGATGCGCGAGCGTGTCATGCGCGCACGCGCTATCCAGCAGCAGCGTTTTGCCGGTAGCGCCTTGGTGCATTGCAATGCCCAGATGAGTGCAAAAATGGTGCGGCAGTACTGTCCGATAGATAGCGAGGGCGACCGGTTACTTGAGGTCGCCATGCAGAAAATGGGACTCAGCGCCCGTGCCTACGACCGCATCCTCAAGGTCGCCCGCACTATCGCCGACCTGGAAGAAAGCGAGCAGATTCAGAAGAAACATATCCTTGAAGCCATCTCCTACCGCTCGCTAGACAGGAAGTATTGACGGAGTAGAAATGCATACTATATAGGAATTTGGCAAAAAAGTACTGCTTTTTTTAGATATATGCAAGTGTTTGCTAAAAAAAATTTTTTCTTTGTCCGCAGGGGAGAGTATGTTTATTCTCTTGCCCCCTCTTTCGGGTACAAAATTACTGCTTTTTGGCGATCTGACAAAAAAAAGTTTTCGCATTTTTAAGATTTCTTAAATTTGCGATTTTGGGGGTTGTTCATTGGGGTGTCATTTGCCTTTCGTCGGGAGATGGTCCCGTGATGGTTTCGCGGTCGGTATTATTCATGTAATGGCGAAAGGGACAACAGCCCCACCCCGGCCCTCCCCCGTAGGGAGGGAGGACGGGAGGCGGACGGAAAGCCCCACCCCGGCCCTCCCCCGTAGGGAGGGAGGACGGGAGGGACAGGAGAGGGCGGGATTGAATCCCGCGCAACTACCAAGAAAGGGAGAATTTATCGCGCAATAGTGCGCGATAAACAGATGCAAGGGAAAGCGACAAACAAAAAAAGCGCCCGGAAGGACGCTTTTTCGGATCGGCCATGTATGGCCGATGGCTGTTTTAGTGACGGTCGGGGCGGGGACCACGGCGCTCGGGACGAGGACCGCGGTCAAGACGGGCACCGTCGGGGTTGGAGTTGCGATAGAAATTGTCGTTGCGGTCGCCGCGGGGCGCGTTGTCCGAATGACCTTCTCGCCTCGGTCGCTGACTGCGCTCGGGCTCTACGTAGCCTTCGGGTTTCTCCTTCAGGGCACGTGCCGAGAGACGGAACTTGCCGGTCTTGGGATCGATATCCAGCAGTTTGATGCGGATATGATCGCCCTCGCGGATTCCGGTCTCCTCGATGGTCTCATAGCGTTTCCAGTCGATTTCGGAGATATGCAGCAGGCCTTCCTTGCCCGGCATGAACTCCACGAAGCAGCCGTAGGGCATAAGCGATTTGACAACCGAGTCATAGACTTCGCCCACCTCTGGCAGGGCTACGATAGCTTTTATCTTGGCTATGGCAGCAGCCATCTGCTCGCTGTTGTTGGAGGCTACCTCTACCTTGCCGCCCTTCTCATCCTCGTCGATAGCGATGACAGCTCCTGTCTCCGCCTGGATACCCTGGATAATCTTGCCACCAGGACCGATTACAGCTCCGATCATGTCTTTGGGGATATAGAATGAAGTGATGCGCGGAGCGTGGGGTTTGAGGTCGGCGCGCGGAGCGGGCATGCACTCGAGGATCTTGCCGAGGATGTACATACGTGCCTCGTGCGCCTGAGCCAATGCGTTCTCCAGAATCTCATAGGACAGACCGTCCACCTTGATATCCATCTGGCATGCCGTCAAACCGTCCTTGGTACCGGTAGTTTTGAAGTCCATGTCACCGAGATGATCCTCGTCGCCGAGGATATCGGAGAGGATGGCGTAGTTCTTGCCCTGGTTCTCGGAAATCAATCCCATTGCAATACCTGAAACGGGCTTTTTCATAGGCACGCCAGCGTCCATCAAAGCGAGTGTACCTGCGCAGACGGTAGCCATAGAGCTGGAGCCGTTGGACTCGAGGATGTCGGAAACGACGCGGATGGTATAAGGGAAGTCCTCGGGGATCATGTTCTTGAGCGCGCGGCAAGCGAGGTTGCCGTGCCCTATCTCGCGGCGTCCTACGCCACGCTGCGCCTTCGCTTCGCCCGTAGAGAAGGGCGGGAAATTATAGTGCAGGAGGAACTTGTCGGTACCCTGGATAAGTGCTTCGTCGATGATTTTCTCGTCGCGGCTGGTGCCGAGGGTGACGGTAGAGAGCGACTGGGTCTCTCCGCGGGTGAAGATAGAGGATCCGTGAGGTCCGGGCAGCGGGGATACCTCGCACCAGATAGGACGGATCTCAGTCGTCTTACGGCCGTCGAGACGCTTGCCCTCATCGAGCACAGCGCGACGCATAGCCTCTTTCTCCACGTCGTGATAGTAGCGGTCCACCAGGGCTGCAATCTCGTCGATATCAACGCCGAGAGCCTCGGCGCGGGCAGCCATATAATCGGCACGCTCGGTCTTGAAGTCCTCGCGGATCTGTGAGAACATAGCCTCGCGGTGGTGTTTGTCGGTGTCAGCCGCGGTAGCCTGTGCATAAGCGCGTGCGTAGGAGTAGTCGTGTACAGCCTGCTTGAGTTCGTCGTCGTTCACCTCATGGCAGTATTCGCGTTTCGTCTCCTTGCCGTACGCCTTCATCATCTCGTTGATAGCCAGACACTGGGGTTTGATAGCCTCGTGTGCAGCCTTGATGGCCTCGAGCATAACGGACTCGGGCACTTCTTTCATCTCGCCCTCGACCATCATGATGTTGTCGTAGGTGGCGGCCACCATGAGTTCGAGGTCAGCGTTCTCGCACTGCTCGAAAGTGGGGTTGATGACCATCCTGCCGTTGACGCGTGCCACGCGTACCTCGCTCACGGGACCCTCGAAGGGTATGTCGGAGCAAGCCAGTGCAGCACCGGCAGCGAGACCTGCGATCGACTCGGGCATGTCAATGCCGTCAGCCGAATACATGGTTACGTTGACGAAAGTCTCCGCATGGTAGTTGGAGGGGAAGAGCGGGCGCAAGGCGCGGTCGATGAGACGCGCGATGAGGATTTCGTAGTCCGAGGCCTTTCCTTCGCGGCGTGTGAAGCCTCCGGGGAAACGCCCGGCGGAGGCAAATTTCTCTTTGTACTCTACCGTAAGGGGCATGAAATCCGTGCCGGGCACTGCATCCTTGGCGGAACATACCGTAGCCAGGATCATGGTGTTGCCAAGCGTAGCCATGACAGCGCCGTCAGCCTGCTTGGCCAGTTTGCCGGTTTCGAGTTTGATAACTCGTCCATCGGGCAGAGCAATCTCTTTTGTAATTACGTTCATTAAAACTTCGTTTTTTTGTTTGAGATTGTTTGATGGAGCATCGCTCCATTTGAAATTGTTCGAGGTAGTTATTATTCAAACTTCTCCAAACCATTTCAAACTCTTTCAAACCATTTTACTTTGGACGCCGTTTGCGTCCGGTTAATTGATTAGACCCACAAAAAGTCGTGCAAAGGTACAAAAATAAATTGACATGTGCAAATAAATTTGCTTTTTGTCGGTATTAGGCACGAAAAAAGCGTCCCGAAGGACGCTTTTTCATTGCAGATTGCTGATTGAAAATCAGATTCCGAGGCTCTTCTTGAGTGCGGGTACTCGTGCTTCGGCTTCGGCGGTGCAACGCTCGTAGTCAGCGCCGGTGAAAGGTTTGCCGATTTCGGTCTTGACGGGGATCTCGAAATAGAACTTGATCTTCGGCTCGGTACCGGACGGACGGACGGAGACTTTGAGACCGCCCTCGGTGAAGTACTGGAGCACGTTGGAGGTGGCGTTGAGCGGCATTTCTATTTTCTCATTTTCCCATTTCCCATTTACCAATTTCTTCAGCTCGAGGGTCTTGTAGTCCTTGATGAGGCAGACCTTCTCTCCGGCAAGTTCCTTGGGTGCGTTGGCGCGGTAGTCCTTCATCATCTGCTGTATCTCCTCTGCGCCGGCCTTGCCCGGGCGAACGACGTTGACGGTGGTCTCGCGCTGGAAGCCGTAGTCCGCATAAATCTTAAGGAGGTAGTCATAGAGAGTCATGCCGTTGTCCTTGGCATACGCGGCGATCTCGCAGATAAGGCAGATAGCGGAGGGCGAGCATTTGTCGCGTACGGCGTCGTAGGGCAGGAAGCCGAAGGACTCCTCGCCGCCGCCGATATATTTGCGTTTGCCTTCCCACATACGGATACGGTTGGCAATCCACTTGAAGCCGGTGTATTCGTCGGTGAGGGTGACGCCCTGTGCGTCAGCGATCTTGCGGATGAGTTCGGAGGTGACGATAGTCTTGACGATGAACATATCGTCGCGGAGTTTGCCCAGACGCTTCATGTTGTTGATGATGTAATAGTGGTACATGATATTGGTCTGGTTGCCGTTGATGATGACCCATTCGCCCTTGTCGTTGCGGCAGACGATAGCTATACGGTCGGCGTCGGGGTCGGAAGCAATCACCAAATCGGCACCAAGCTTGGTGCCTAACTTCATACCGAGGGTCATCGCCTCAGCGTTCTCGGGGTTCGGGGAAACGACTGTGGGGAAGTTGCCGTCGATAACCATCTGCTCGGGCACTACGTGTATGTTCTGGAATCCCCATGAGCGGAGGCAGAGGGGCACAATCTGACGTCCGGCACCGTGCATCGGGGTGTAGACGATATTGAGGTCGCGCTGACGGTTGATGGACTCCTGGTCGATGAGGACATCGTGAACAGCCATCATGTAGTCGTAGTCCATTTCGCCGCCGATGATCTCGATGAGGTCTTTGTCCGCCTCCCATTTGACATCCTCCATGCGGACTTTGTTGACCTCGTCGATGATACCCTGGTCATGCGGCTGGAGCACCTGTGAGCCATCCTCCCAGTAAGCCTTGTAGCCGTTGTACTCCTTGGGGTTGTGGCTGGCGGTGACATTCACACCACCCTGGCATTTGAGGTGACGGATAGCGAAGGAGACCTCGGGTGTAGGACGCAGCGACTCGAAGAGATAGACCTGAATACCGTTCGCGGAGAAGACATTAGCGACCGTCTCGGCGAAGAGACGACCGTTGTTACGGCAGTCGTGTCCCACGACGACAGCCACGCGACCGTTCTGCACGTTCTCAAAACCGCCCTCGCGCTGCACCTTGAGGAGGTAGTTGGCATAGCCTTGCGTGGCTTGGGCTACGATGTATTTGTTCATACGGTTGGTACCTGCGCCCATTATTCCGCGCAGACCGCCGGTACCGAACTCGAGTGTGCGATAGAAAGCGTCGATGAGTTCGGTTTTGTCCTCTGCGTCGATGAGGGCTTTCACTTGTGCGCGTGTCTCCGCGTCAAAAGGCTCGCGAGTCCATTGCTCGGCGACAGCCATTACTTGTTTCAATTCATCGTTCATAATGGTTAAATTTAAGTGTTAATATTGTTAATATTATAAACTGTTAATAATTAAACAAAAACATAGATAAACCCCTCATCCATTTGCAAGCCCTAAAGGCTCTTGTTCCTCAGGGTGCTATGCTGTCTTGTGAACAAGTTCCCAGCCAGCCTACCGCCCTGCGCTACACTCCTACGGAGTAGCAAACGATTTCGGACATAAACCTAAAAAACATTTATTCTTTGATTTTATAAATGGCATCGAGGTTGCGCTCAAAGCCGTCGAAATCGAGTCCATAACCTACGACGAACTCGTTGGTAATCTCATGACCGATGTAATCGGGTTTGGCGTCGTCGTACTCCAGTTTCTCAGGTTTGAAGAGCATAGAAGCCACCTTGACCGATGAAGCGCCGAGTGCCCGGAGGTGCGCCTTGAGTTGGTGGATAGTGAGGCCTGAGTCCACGATATCCTCGACGATGATGACATCGCGGTCGGTCACCGTTTGCTGCAGCGGCACAATAAACTCAAGTTTGCCGGTAGTAGCCATGCCCCAATAGGAGCTGACACGGATAAAAGTGATCTCGCAATGAAGCTCTTTGTCCACTGCGCGTATAAGGTCGGCAGCAAAGACAAAAGCTCCATTGAGCACGACAATAAAGAGAGGCTCTTTACCTTTGTAATCACGGCTGATGCGATCCGCTACTTGCTTCACATCGCGGGCAATCATGTCCGATGTGAGCCACTCCTCAAAAGTGTGTCCTTGTTCTGTAATACTTCTCATTATTATTTACGATTTTACGATGTACGATGTATGATTGATTTACGATTTGGTCCATTTAGATTTACTCTTCTTCGTAGTTCTGGAAGAGGAAATCGTTGTAGGGGTAACGCCGGATATGTATGGCTTTGATGCGGTTGTACATCAATTGGCGCAAGGCATCTATGTTCTCCTTGTTTCTGGCAGAGATGAAGATGCAGTCCTCACCAAGGCGCGCCATCCATGTTTTCTGCAGGTCACCGAGCGAGAGGTTTTCCCGCTGAATGGGCGTCAGGTCGTCCTCCTCCTTGGGCGTATAGGTGAAGGCGTCAATCTTGTTGAAGACGACGATGGACTGAACTTGTTTGGGCTGCTGTGCAGCCTTGTTTGAGGTTGTTTGGGAGTTTAATAATTCGTTGATGGTCCGTTCGACCACTTCGTACTGTTCCTCGAAATTGGGGTGCGAGATGTCCACTACGTGGATGAGCAGATCGGCTTCGCGTACCTCGTCGAGGGTTGATTTGAACGACTCCACCAGATGGTGAGGCAGTTTGCGGATAAATCCGACAGTGTCGGAGAGCAGGAAGGGCAGATTGTCGATGGTCACCTTGCGGACGGTGGTATCCAGCGTAGCGAAGAGTTTGTTCTCTGCAAAGACTTCGGATTTGCTGAGCAGGTTCATGATTGTGGATTTGCCGACGTTGGTATACCCCACGAGCGCCACTCGTACCATCTTGCCGCGGTGCTGGCGCTGGGTAGCCATCTGGCGGTCGATTTTCTTGAGTTCTTCGCGCAGCAGGGCTATGCGCTGTCCAATGACGCGTTTGTCCGCCTCTATCTGGGTCTCGCCCATACCTCGGTTGGTGCCTCCTCCTCCCCGCTGACGGTCGAGGTGCGACCACATACGTGTCAGACGCGGGAGCATATACTGCAGGTGCGCCATCTCCACCTGGGTCTTGGCATAAGAGGTCTGCGCGCGCTGGAGGAAGATCTCGAGGATGAGAATCGTGCGGTCGATCACACGGACATTAGCCGGATGTTTCTCGCGATGATTGATTGCTTTCTCAAGATTGCGTATCTGGCGCGGAGATAACTCGTCGTCGAAGATTACTACGTCAATGGGATCTTCTCCGCATTCTCTCTCAATGATATACTGCCGTATCTCCTCCAGTTTGCCCTCGCCGACATAGGTGGCGGTGTTGGGCTGGTCCAAGCGTTGCGTGAAGCGCTTGACGGGCACTATACCATGCGTGTCAGCCAGAAAAGCCAACTCGTCGAGATACTCGCGAGTACGGTCTTCCGGTTGCTCGGGTGTAATCAGTCCCACCAGCACCGCGTGTTCGATATACGGTTTGATTTCAATCACCTCCCTACTTTCGGTTTTGCTTAAAACTCCACCTTCGGAGCCGTCTTGGCACCTTGCTCTGCCTCGAAATAGGGTTTTTTCTCAAACCCGAAGAGCGAAGCGATAATATTACGCGGGAACTTGCGCAGTGAGATATTGTAGGCACGTGCTGAGTCGTTGAACAACTGACGAGCCACGGTAATACGGTTTTCGGTGCCCTCCAGTTGCTGCTGCAGGTCCAGGAAATTCTGGTTGGCCTTGAGATCCGGATAGTTCTCCGCGACAGCCAAGAGTCGTCCGAGTGCCTGGGTGAGTTCGCCCTGCGCCGACTGATAAGCCGCCAGTTGTTGAGGCGTAGCGGTTGCTGGATCAATGGTTATCTGAGTAGCCTTGGCGCGTGCTTCGGTGACCTGATCCAGGGTTTCCTGCTCGTGTTTGGCATATCCCTTCACGGTAGCCACCAGATTAGGCACGAGGTCGGCACGACGCTGGTATTGGTTCTCCACTTGCGCCCAAGAGGACTCAACCTCCTCCTGAGCGGAAACAAGGTCGTTGTACACTCCTGCGCCCCAGAGTACTATTACTGCCAGTACGCACAGCACTGCAATAATCCATTTGATTGCTTTTTT
>FLNW01001293.1_pt1 | contig 22939 bp, 23 predicted proteins | sample 1140371 | NCBI WGS metagenome assembly FLNW01 (sample SAMEA3878170, study PRJEB12797) | bioreactor metagenome | biome: Moose rumen | place: Sweden | collected 2011-10
GTCTGCAACTGGTCTGCCGATGATCCCAAACGGGTAGAGGGTATCATGGGATTTGATCCTGCCGTCTTTGTCGATGAGGACGGACGTGTCTATGGTTACTGGGGCTTTGACGAGGCCTACTGCGCCGAACTCGATCCTGCTACGATGGCCACTCTCAAACCCGGTATGTCCATTCACCGCGCCTATATACCCTCGCGCCATGAGTCCGGCATCTTCCGCTTCTATGAAGCTTCGTCGATGCGCAAGATAGAGGATAAGTACATCCTTATCTATAGCCGTTGGACAGCCCCGGGAGAGTTCGACATGGCGGACAATAACTACACCCTCGCGTATGCTTATTCCGATTCCCCTCTTGGTCCGTTCACCTATGGCGGCACGCTCATTGACGGACGAGCACCGGAGAACGGGCATCCCACCGCTCATCCCCATGGAAACACCCACGGCAGTATCTTCTGTATAAAATGTGAAAATAAGAAAATGAGTAAATGTGAAAATACCTCTTATTTTCTTGTTTATCACCGCCAGACGGGCTATGACGAGTACCACCGCCAAACTATGGCAGCACCGCTTGAGGTGCATGTGGAGCGGGGTAAAGGCGGCAAAGTGACCATCGCACAAGCCGAATATACCTCCGAAGGATTCCGTACGCAGGGTCTCGATCCCCGCCAACCTATCCCTGCAGCACTCGCTTGCTACTATACAGGCGGTGCTGTTGTGGTGGACTCCCTTGTTACGAATATCCGAAATGGTTCGGTGGTAGGGTATAAGTACCTTAATTTTGATGACCTTAAACGAAAAGCCGTCTGCCATTTGTCTCTGAAGATGGTCAACGCTTCCCTACCCAATGCTGTTGTCCGCGTGCGTCTTGACAATCCCTTAAAAGGTAAGGAAATCGGTCATTCATATATTAAGGAGGCGGTTTCCATTCCCCTTAGTCTTAAGAATATCTCCGGCAAGCACGCCCTTTTCTTTATCTTCGAATCAGAGGATGAAACTTTCCAATGTGAGATGCTTCATTTCGTAATCAACTAAAATGGAGCAAAAATGACACTATTTTTACTTAACGCAAAAAGACTTCCACGATTGTGAAAGTCTTTTCTGCGTTTGTGGTGCCAACGGGAATCGAACCAGTGACCGTCCCAGGGGCTTCCACTAAGGGTTACTTTCTTGTTCTCGATAAGTTAGACAATCTTGTTCAATGTTTATTTTCACACGGAATTTGCGTGCCGTATTCGTGCCGTTGGTATTTATTTAACAATCACAAAATAACATGCCAACCAATTACGGACTCGCATATATGGGCAGCAAGAACGGTATCACTCCGTGGGTGGTGAAGCACCTGCCGAATGCGACGCACCTGTACGACCTCTTTGCCGGAGGTTGCGCGGTGACGCACTGCGCTATGCTGACGCACAAGTTCCGCTTCTTCCACCTCAATGACATCATCCCTATGCCGCAACTCTTCGTGGATGCGGTACGTGGCAAGTACCACGACGAGCGGCGGTGGATAGACCGCGAGACCTTCTACGCGAACAAAACCACCGACATGTATATCCGTTCCTTCTGGTCGTTCGGCAACAACGGCGAGGGCTACCTCTACAGCGAGGATATAGAGCCGTGGAAAAAAGCACTGCACTACGCACGGGTATTCCGGGACTTCTCGCTTTTTGAGGCTTTCTGCATCCGTACCGACGGCACAAGGGCAGACATCACCAAACACCACGCAGAGTATAAGGAGAAGTACATCCGATGGTATCTCAAGAACCGCCTGCTCTCTGACGAAGACTACGATCGGCTGAAGGCGACGCTGGAGCAGGACATCCGGCGTGGAGAGGAAGAGTTGCGGCAGTATCTGCTGGACGCACTCAGAGCAAGCGGACTGACACAAGCCGATGTCGGCAGACGGTTGGGTACGCAGATGCAAAATCACTACTTCGGACGCAGCCAGTGGGCATTCCCCACGCGGGAAGAATACAACAAGATGCGCGAGTTCATGCCGCTGCCGTTACAATACGAAGAGATATACGGCTTGCAACAGTTACGCAAGAATATCCAAAGCCTCGAAAGCCTCCAAAGCCTCGAAAGACTCCAAAGCCTCGAAAGACTCCAAAGCCTCCAAAGCCTCGAAAGCCTAAGTGATGGCAGACTCAGTGTGTCCGTGGGAGACTATCAGGCGGTGGAGATAGAGCCGGACAGCGTGATATACTGCGACCCGCCCTATGCCGGTACGGCTGCCTATAACGAATCGTTCGGCATGGATGCCTTCGACTACGAGCGGTTCTACGACTGGTGCCGCCGTCAGACCGTCCCCACGCTCATCAGCGAGTACAACATGCCGCCGGACTTCATCTGTATAGACGAAATAGGCAAGACCGTGAATTTATCCGCCACCGGCAAAGCCGTCGAGCGGCTCTTCTGCCCTCCGCATCAGGAGCACCTGTTCAAAACAGCAGGGCAACTTACACTATTTTAAGGGGTTAATCTATAAATTAGTATAAAAAAACGCCCCATGGCAGGCTCAACCATGGGACGCGGGTGTAATTCAAAAACGATTGTGATAGTCGTTGAGCCTATCTTACGAGTATGGTTCCTGATAACTCCCTACCGATTTCATGGATTCCTTCTTGTATCCGGGCGATTTGCATTTCAGAGATATACTGACCGCGCCTATACTGGCGCATAAGCGTGTCGTTGATTCCTATGTATTTGGCGACTTGGCTCACGTTTAGATAAGGGTGTGCCTCGTAGAACGCTCCTAAATCATAGTGATATTCAAATTCTAAATTCTGTAGCTCTTTAGGGACAGGTTCGCCCATGGATGCAAAAACCTCAAAGATTTCTTGATAAGCTTCCTCAAAATCGGCTTTTGCTTCGGCGAGTGTAGAGCCGTTGCCACTGATGGTGTTTTGAAGATTTGGAGTGTAGATGCCGAAACTGCCATCTTTGCCGCGTTCGATAATTGCAATTGTTTTCATATCTTTGTTTTTTGGGTGGCAGAACCCTATTTGAGTCCTGCCTGTTTCATCAACTTGTTTAATAACCCCGGTTTGAGTTCTTCTGCTTGGTGTCTCGGGAGTACCATGATTTCATTTGTCTCTTCTAAGTAATAGATGTCGTGGTTGCCTCCGTGTTTCACCAGTTCCGGATTAATTCCGTGCTTCTTGAGAAGTCTTAGAAATTCATTTGTTTTCATTATCACTTGTTGTTTTTGAATTACAATGCAAAGATACTACACTTTCGTGATATATGCAAATTTTTTGACAAAAAAAAGCAAGAAAAATGCTTTTTTCTTGAAAAACATTGATTTTTGGATGTTTTTGGTGAGTGAAATGCTTTTTGCAGTCTTTTGTGCGCCCGCGCCAGTATGCGTATCTTTGCGCAAAATTTACACAGTATGGATATAGCATATGTAATCGGTACAGGCTCAAAGTGGCAGAACAATGAACTGCGTTACTCGCTCCGTTCTATCGACCGATATGGTCAAGGGCTGGGTGAGGTGTATATCATCGGTGATGAACTACCCGACTTCATCGAGCCGTCGAGCGTGAGATTCCTTCAGGTGAAAGATGCAGCACCGGGCAGACCTCAGTATAACTGTGCGCTGAAGATTCGGCACCTGTTTGAAAATACGGATGTGGACCGGTTCCTGCTTTCATCAGATGATCACTTCTTCATCAGACCGGTCTGTTTTGACCGGTGGCCGCTGCATTATAAGGGCAAGGAGATGCCAAGTGATGACACCAAGGGGGTAGGCGATGCCCGTTATACGAGAGCAATGGCCGACACCAGACGCTTCATGGAGCGGCACCGTCTCGATCTTCGGTACTGGGAAGGACACACCAACAAACTCTATACGCGTGCAGCATGGGAGTATCTTACCGCAGGTGAGATAGGAGAGGATTTCTTCCGGACAATGGAAGCAGCCAAGTACGGCATCTGTGTTAATAGTCCGATGCAGGCCGTTGTGTATCAGCAGGAAGCCGTCTATATGAAAGTTGGTGTCTGCCAGCGGAAGGATGTGAAGCTGCGTCACCTCAATACGCCGGAGGACTGGGAGCTGCTGAAGGACACGGAATCCTTCTCTATTTACGACAGCGCAATCAATACCGGTGTCGCCGGTTTGCTACAAGTTCTCTTCCCGGATAAATGTCGGTTTGAGAAAAAAAGCATCTTTTCTTGATAAATCTTCATAAATTCAACCTGTACTTTGCAACTTTTCTCAACATCACAGAAGCCTCCATTAGGTGGCTTTTGTGCTTTCTTTCCCTTCCGGAATCATCCTGAAATCATTTTTCTCTCTTCCGGAACATTCCTGTTCCACATTTCCCCTGCGCGTGCGCGAAGCGCGCGTCTTCCTTATTCTATTACACTTGCGCGTGTCATAACTCTTGTCGTACCTTTGCCGGCGATTTTGAAATATACTTCGTTATGGCTAAGAAATACGATCTCAAACTGAATGGAACAGTCGGTTACTGGAACTTCAACAAGGATACGGTGGACTCGTTGCTGGATTCAATGAAAGACAAGGAGGTGCATGTGCTCATCGATTCGTTAGGCGGATCGGTGTCGGATGCGCTTTCTATCTCCTCTGCTTTTGCGGATCATGGTAATGTACATGTGCATTACCGGGGAATGAATGCCAGTGCTGCCACCATCTCCTCGATGGGTGCCAGGCATATCAGCATCGACGCTTCCGCAATGTACCTGGTGCATAAGTGTTCACAGATAGTCTTTGAGTGGGCGGCACTCAATGCCGACCAGTTGGCTCAGAAGGCGGAGGAGTACAAGAAGACCGCTTCCGACCTTGAGAAGATTGATCTGACTATCGCTACTATGTACGCCAAACGGTGCAAGAAATCTGTCAAGGAACTGCATGACCTGATGGCGGAAAACAAATGGCTCACCGCCCAGGAAGCGCTGGAGTGGGGATTTGTAGATGAAATCATCGACGGGTGCGATGCCGTCCACCTCACCGCTTCCGTAGCTACAGCTATGGCAAGCGAAGGAATGCCGGTTCCGGACATGGATGTGGAAGCGGACGGGTTTATCAACCGTCTGGTGGCAATAATCCAGAAGATGTTCTCTGCAGCCAAAGGCACCACCGTCACTGCGGATGATACAGAAGGTGCTCCCGTAGCCCAAGCGGCTGTAGAGCCCGAAAAGAAAGAATCGGAATCCCCCGATAATAATCAATCAAATCAATCACCAGTTATGAAGAAAGTCTTTTTGATGGTTGCTGCAGTGCTCGCTGCAGCATCTCAAGCAGCTCTGCCGGAAGAGGCAGACAAAGATGGCAAGTATTCGGTAGATGGTGCCCAACTGGATGCAATCGAGGCTGCCTTGGCTGCCGCCAAGACAGAGAAAGAGGCATTGGAAACAGCGAAAGCGAACCTGCAAGGTCAGCTGGATGCTGCCAATGCGCGCATCACGGAGTTGGAAGCGCTGCCGGCTGCCAAAGATGAGCATGTCGTTGAGACAGGCAAAAAAGCTCCGCAGGGAGACAGCCCGCTCGACACCATGCAGGCTAACATTGCCGAAGCACGTAAGATGCTCGGTAAAGATTAAGTTGTTTAACCCCTAAATTATTCAGACAATGGGACAAATTGGAAAACTTATCACCACTGAGGATTACCAGAAAGCCGCTACCAAGTATCGTGGCGCTTTGCTGCAAATCCCTACCGAGAGTCTGGATGCTATCCTGCCGTACGTGACCGTACGCCGTGGTATCCGCTACAAAGAGGCTGTCGGTACGCTCCGCACCAATGCCCAGTTTGCGCCGTACAAGACGCAGATGGCTTCGGGCTTGGATGCCACTCTCACCTTCCGTGAGCTGGAAACCTTCCTTGGCGCGGTTGACTACAAGTTCGAGCCCAACAGCGCAGCCACACAGGTCATCGGCCGTGGTGCTGCTACCAAGGGCGAGGCAATGAAGAATGCCGAGATTGCCAAAGAGGTATTGGTGGATCTGGCCAAGCAGTTATCCGATCATCTGTACGATGTACTCTGGTCGGCTAAGCGCAATGCCAGTGGTACTACCACTGCGGATCTCTTCAACGGTTGGGACACCATCACCGATGCAGAGATCACTGCCGGCAACATCTCCGCCGCGAAGGGGAACTATCAGAAACTGGAGGCTATCACCGCCGAGAATGCGGTGGATGTGCTCAAGGGCGCTTATCGCAAACTCAACAAGTACCTGAAAGGACGCAAGTCCATCATGTACGTGCCGTTTGAGGTTGCTGAAGCGTACGACGATGCGTATGCAGTTCTGCATAACGCTACTCCGTACAACACCCAGTTCCACCAGCGCTTCGTCGAGGGTTCGCACGGCTTGTGCGAGATAGTTCCCTTCACCAACAAGGCTGACTCCAAGTACATCCACGTATCCTTCAAGGAGAACATGCTCATCGGTGTCGATGGCATGGGCGACGAGGAGAATGTAATCGTCGAGAAGCACGAAGCCTTTGTGCTCGACTTCATCGCTACGATGTTCTTCGGTGTTCAGTTCGAGTCCATCGATCCGTGGGCACTCTGTGTGCTGGAACTGTCGGAAACCGGCAGCGGTTCGGGCAGCGGCTCCGGCAGCGGCTCCGGTAGCGGTGTAGCGTAAAGTTAACGTACCTCTCCGGTGATGAGCCGGAGGGGTGCAATTTGTCAAACCCTAAAACACGAAAGAATATGCCTATAGCTAATTGTTCCCCTCTTGAGGGAAGTTTAAGATGGTGCGAGGGCAAACCTGTCCTCCCCGGTCTTCGCCGCCGCTTGTACTACACAGCGAAGTCGAACATCGCAGAATGGCCTGCCCTCCCAACGGACGAGTTTGGTCGTCCTACTTCTGCAGTACTGCAGGGCTCGTTCACAATGGCTTCCGATAAGGTATTCCACTACATCGATGTCTTGGTTAATGATTCCGGTCTGACCTCCGAGGCACAAGGTGAGAAGCCGAGCCAGACGCAGCTCAACAAACTCACGGCCGTTCACCCGGCTGTGGATGAAGCAGCTACGATGGCCGCTGCCTATCTGAACAATAATGACGTTGTCGTTATCGTTCAGGATATGGATGGCAAGTATCGCGTTATCGGTAATGAGAAGTGGCAAGGCAATGCTACTGTAGCACAGGACAATGGTCAGGGTGCTACCGGCAAGGCTTCCACTACCATCAATATCGAGCATACCGATCTCATTCCCGCTCCGTTCTACAATGGCACAATCGTTACCGAGGACGGAACCATCAATGAGCAAGGTAGCGGTAGCGGCAGCGGTAACTAATGTTACTCGCCCCTGACATAGCTCAGTTACCATCGGTGTCGGAGGTCCTTGATTCCGTTTCCATACGGGAAGGAGGATTCTCCGACATTTTGCATTCTATCGGCAGCACCCCCGGAGCTATGGACCGTCTGCTGGCTCCCATGGGCAAAAACATTGTTAATTTTACAGGCGTAGATAATCAATAGAATTATGGACGAAAAACTAACCAAAAAGCTTCAGGAGTGGCTCAATACTCCTCAAGAAAAGCGCGATGTCAATACCGGCGCTACATTAGTGCGCCAGCTGGTGCGTAATCAGGTGCTGGCTGCCGGATTCCAAAGGCTTCCCAAGAAGTACATGAAAATGGTGGAATATCAGTTGTCAAAGTTCCTGCCCATGCGCCTGGCGAAAGTGACGCACGAGGATGTGCAGCGCATGACGCGCCAAGTCACCCTTATCGCCGCCGAGCATAAGTTGGATGCCGAACTGCCCGGATCAAAGAAAACGCCGGTACGCAAACGTATCGAGAAGACGGAGGATTTCCGCCTTGGCAAGCGTCCGGATCATGACAGCCTTCCGGAAGAAATCCAAGCGCTCTATGCGGAAAATCTTTCTCTGATGCAGAACATGCGTGCCTGCCATGCGCAGCTCGTGCTGCTTTCGCTGCCCGAGAATCAGTCTTCTTGTCCGGATGGCGACCGCTATCCCTTTGTCAAGGAGATTATAGCCTTGGATGAGCGCTACCACGCTAATTGGAAGAAGTACGACGAGTATCCACACGCGGATGGCGAACAACAGGACAGTTGACAGCGTCCTCCTCCCGTTATCCGATATCCGCGATCACCATTCCGTTCCCCTCCGCGAACTGTTTAACATCAAAATGCAATCCTGATATGGCTCAACGCATACATATCTCCACCATGCGCGAAATGCTGAAGCGTCCTGATCCTGTCGATCTCGTCGTCCTGGCGAAAGATGGCAGGGTGCTCCGTCTGGATAATTGTGTCGGTCTGAAGTTTGACCTCTACAAAGGAACGCGGCGCATCAAATTGCTTTCGTCCGGACAGATACGCACCATCCGCGATATCCTCATCCTCTCCATCAACGGCTGCGAGGTGATGATCTGACATCTGCCGTTGCACTTTTCGCGCCCGTGCGGGCGCATGTATCTTTGTCGAAAAATCAATGAATCATGATATTTCTGAGTAACATAACGGAGTCATTCCGCTTCCAGAGTTCGCAAGTTGGAGTTGACCATTATGAAGTGACGGTTTCCTTCACCGTTCCCCTCGGCACATCCATCATCGCAGAAGCCCTTGTGCCGGTCTTGGATGGCGGTTATTATTATGTGATGGGGCTAAAGGAATTGGTCAAAGCACATATGGAGCAGAACAATTATTCGTTTTACAGTCTGAACTTTCACGCCCGTCCGTATGATGCCGATGGGGAGTGGATGGAAAATCTGGATGACATCAGTATCTCGGAGGAGGTCTTGTACAATTCACTCAAGTTTCGTGGATCTGCTTATACAATTGTAAACTGGCGGTTCATGACACGGCGAACTTCGATGGTGATAGCGGACAATGCAAACTACATTCTGCATTGGGCTAACGGTACACCGGGAGATACATTTGATATTGTCTATCATCTTAAGGACGGAAGCACCGATACACAGACAGTGCAAGTCACCGGAGCCGCAGGATCCGTCGCATTAGGACGCACAGCCCTCAAAGATGCGTATTATGCGTATGCAAAATATAATGCCCGTACGATGACCGTATATTTTCAGGAGCAGTCGGAGTATCTAATATTCAATTTCCGCAACATGTTCAATGTGGAGGAGCGTATGACTTTGCCGGCATCCATTGAAGAGAATCCCTCTACGGAGCATGAAAGTGCTGTTTATAATCAGATTACGCAACATTATGATATTGAGCACCGGCTGGAGTTGAAGGTGAAGACAGCTCCTTTGACAGACGGACAACTGGATATGCTTCTTGAATTGTGCCGGAGCAGAAAGGTGCGCATGTACCGGAATATGAAAGAGGGGTGGGTATCTGTGCTGGTGGATGATTACAAGATGCCGAAGTCTGACAATCCGAACTCTCCGCGTGTGGCTGAGCTGACACTGGTTCCGGAGGATTACGATGATGTTACCGCAATGAGTTAGTATGACAGAACACCAGCCCATAGAAGAGCGCCAAAAGTACGTCGAGGCTTGGAATACCACCATGACAAAGATTTGGCAGGAGCGCATTGTAAAGCTCAATGTGTTCGAAGCCCCCAGGCGCAAGCAGCGTCAGGGACAGCCCCATCTGCTCGACAGCCTCATGTACTTCCCCGTCAAGCATGACGACACCTATATGGAGCTCGCTTTGCATTTCACCTTCCCGCTCTATGGTCTGTACCAGGACCGCGGTACCGGGCGTGAGAAAGCCATCGGCAATCCCGGAGACATAGGCGAAGGTACCAAGGCAGGACATCCTCGCAAGCCCCGTGAGGTGCGCCCCTGGTTCTCGGTCAAGTACTATTCGTCTATCATGAACATGAAGGACTTTATGGCGCGCTCCGTCGGCGAGCAGTTCTTCGGAATGATGTCCACCACCTTTGAGAATCTGAACATAAACAAACAACAGGTATGAGAAAGATAAAAGTAGATTGGAAAAACTTTCCTTGGCACAGCCTCGTATTCCTCTTGAGTACGCTGGCGATGATTGGCTTGGGTATCGCCGGCTTCATAGTACCGCCGCTCGGCAAGATAGACCCCTCTGTGTTTCAGTACGGCAGCCTCCTCTGCGTGCCGCTGGTCGTTTCACAAATCAAACCCGTCCTGCAAGAAGCGCATTATTTCAAAACCTCTATAGGCAATATCTCCGTCGAGGCTTCCGGAAAAGGTAAACCGGCCGACCCGCCTCCGAATGATGACTAACCCGCCGTCCTGCGGTTAATGGGCAACTTTGCCATAAGTGTTAAATGATTAGGAGCGTGGGGAGTTTTTCCAGATGTCTTTGTACCCGCCCTCCGGCGCAAGGGAGTAGTCGCGAGACTGCCCCCTTGTTCTTTATGCCCGCCTCAACTCCGCCAACCCTCATCGCTCATCGGCGCAACCCTCCCTGCATATTCCGCTCCGATGAAACAAGGTCGAAGCGCGCGCTCCGCAGGCATTGCGGGGGCTCTCCTTTGGCAAACAAGGGAAGATTTTTCACAATCTTCCCCTGTGACCCCTTGTTTTTTCTCACTTTCCATTTCCCAAACTATGGAAGAATTTAGGATTTTCTACTAAAACCGCCACTTTTTAGCACCTAATTCCCGGCTAAATCAGTCAGTTAGATGCAAAAATCCAGCTTTTGAAATCAAAAACAAGTTTTTATTCAAAAAGTTTGCTTTCGATTTGCATATATCGGAATTTATTCGTACCTTTGCTGCGGATTTCAAAAAACAAGAACCATGGCAACGAAACAAACGAACACACAACAACCGGTAAGGCTATCGAAAGCCGGTGAATGGTTAGAGGCCCACAGAGGGGGAATCGCAACTGTAACCGACTGGAGGGCGGTGAATAAATGACCCGCTTTCTCGTTGATACCAACATCCTTATCTATTGGCTCACCGACATGCTGGATGAGGATACAAAGGCATTGGTTGGCGATTACGGCTCGATGGTTTATGTAAGCTCTGTCAGTGTGATGGAGTTTATTCACCTTATCCAAAATGGCAGAATAAAGATTCATAAGCATCCTAATTTTGATGTCTTCCGATTTATAGAGGAGGAGTTGGAATTCCGTATCCTCTCCACCAGCCGTGAGCATCTCAAGCAGCTGGAGCGGTTGCCGGTAGTGGATGGTCACAACGACCCCAATGACCGGCTTATCATCGCACAGGCTATCAATGAGCGCCTGGAACTGGTCAGCAGCGATGCCAAGTTCCGCCACTATGTCAAGTTCGGATTGGATTTCGTACAGGCAAAGAAAGTGGAGTAGCCACTTACGAGAGACATACGAGAGACATACGAGACGATAGCACCCGCAGCGGGTGCTTTTTTATGCGCACAGGGTACGCTGTGGTACCGCTGTGGTACCGCTGCGGTATGCCGACCAACTAACCAATCACTAACCAATAACTAACTAATCACTAATGAATCACTAAAGTTCAACAGCAACATACCTGCTGCAAAACGCTAAGCGTGCCGGTTGTTAATAACTTGTTAATAAGTGCCGAAAATTGCCGGAATTGCAGGAATCCTGCAAAAAACGCACTCAAAATGCCCGGAAAACAAGAAAAAACGCACTTTTCCTGCATTTTTTTCCGAGAAAATTTGCACATGTCAAAAAAAAGCAGTACCTTTGCACCGTCTAAGTTAAAAATAGAAAGGCAACCGGATGAGTTGCCGCAAGTGTGCGGCTTTATTTATGTCCACCGGTTGTAACGGAATTGTAGTATCGGATACCCCGTGCACAGGCTGTAATGGCCGTGCGAGCCTTTCTATTAGGACTTAGACAGCGGGCAGTATCCGATATTTTGTCTTTAATCTAATAGATTATGTGTGAAGTAAAGAAAAATGTCGATGGGAAGACCATCGAGGGGCAGTTGAAAGCGATTGCCAAGGAATTTGCGAAGTGCGCGGGCGACTGGACCGCGACGCTGGTAATGGACGAGCAGTACCGGAGCATCACCGCCATCTGCGGGAACCAGGTACTATGTATCAACTTTATGAACTGAAAGGAGGGAGAGTTATGAAAGGTATCACATTCGCCCAGGTCAAAGAGTGCATTCAGTTCTTCGCCGACCACATTCCCGCCACCGACGAGGTATGCACGGAATACATGCTTAACATCGCCCCTGGATGGGTGGAAGAGGCTCGCAAAGGCAAGGACCGTACCGAGCACCCCGATGCATTCCTGCTCCACGCCAAAGTGGGCAAGATCAAGATCGATCTCCGCGTGGAGGGCATTGCCTTCGTTTCGGAGAGTGACGAACAATTAGCGAAAGGAGGTTTGCTATGAAATGTGAAGATCTTACCATTGCCCAGCTGCCGGCGCTTCATGGTTTTATTATTCCGGACGGCAGGGATGACGCCTCCAGGCTGACAATCAATCTGAATCTGATAAAGGACGGCTATATTGCATTGGGCACCCTGCTCGCCAGTCCGGATTACGGAGATGATCCGGCGGTTAGAGAGCCTCTCCTTGCCGGCATGAATGCCATGGCCACCACCTTCCGCGAACTCGAAGGCATGGAGAAAGAGTTCATGAAGTTCTACTTCCAGATGAAAAAATAATCCTTCTGTCTCTCTCTCTCGATTGAGCAGCCCTGACCGGCTGCTCTTTTTTTTTGTATAAAGATACCTTGTACTTTTTGCGCACGTATGCGTATGTGTATCTTTGCAGCGAAATTGATTGAACTATGGAAAAGATACCATTCACTATTCACGAGTTTACCGTTCATCGCAGCCAGCTGGCCGCTGCATTCGTCGCTTCTGCATCAGAGGTGTTCAAGGAAGATTCCCCTGCAGAGGGCGTCAATCGTATCAAACTGAAAGGCTCCGGTCTGGAGTATGTGCCTTGGGGGTATGACAATCAGATGCCTTATGAGATTCTGGATAAGATAGAGAAGGACGAGACGCTGAACACCTGCCAGCAGCACAATATCAAGAATTGCTATGCCGCCGGTTTGGAGTATGTCCTGCCCGATACGGTCTCTGCTTCCGTCAAAGAGGAAGTGCAGCGCTTCATGGCACACAATGATCTCACCTCCTATTACCTGGGCGTCTGTACGGATATGAAGTTCTGGCAGTTCGCCGTCACTGTCTTCACGCTTAGCAAGGGCGGCGATAAGATTGCCTCTATCGCCCGTAAAGAAGCGATGTACTGCCGCTTCTCCCCTGCGGACGCTTCGCGCCGGTATGTGTTCTATGCACAGTGGCGTGACAATCTGCAGCCCGACAAAGTGCAGCGGTATGTGCTGCTCGATCAGGATGACCCCCTCTATGATCTGGAACAATACATGAAGGGCAGAAAGGGCGGCAGCAAGGATGTGCAATTCGCCATGGTCACGCGTATGCCCACGCCGGACAGCACCTATTATCCGATTCCGTACTATGCTTCGCTTTTCAAAGGGAAGTGGTATGACATCAAGCAGCTCATCGCCATCGGCAAGTATTCCAAACTCAAGAACGCTGCTCCGCTCAAGTATATCATCACCATCTCCAATGAGTTTTGGGAAGAGCAGTTTGACCAGGCGGGTATTACCTCCGAAGAGGGACAGATGGAGTTCGTCAACAATAAGAAGACGGAGATCATCAATTTCCTCACCGGCGCAGAGAACTCCGGAAGAGCTATCTTTTCCGGTTCGTATGTCGATCCCGGTACCGGCAAAGCCAATCCCTACATCACCATTACCAATCTGGAGAATGACAAAGAGGGCGGCGACTGGGCTTCGGATCATGTGGAGGCGATGATTATGGAGTGCTTCGTTATGGGCGTGCATTCCAATCTCGTCGGTTCAGTTCCCGGCAAGACGCAGACTAACAACTCCGGTTCCGACAAGCGGGAGCTGTACATGATTGCGCAGCTGCTGAACAAACCGACGCATGATCTGCTGCTCCGGCCGCATCGGCTGCTGTGTTATTTCAACAAATGGGAGGGCGTCAATCCCGTTTGTCAGATGATGCAGCTCACTACGCTCGATGAGCACAAGGATATCAAGCAAACCGACGATCAAGGAAAGGAGGACAATCAATGAACTACATCCAAGACAACAATATACTCCTGCAGTACATCCCGAATGTGGTGACTGCTGTGGAGGGTGAAGCGGACCTGTTTACCAAAATGCAGTCGCATCTTCTGATGGCAGAGGCATGGCTGGAGTCCAATGTGGTACACTATGCCGACATAGCCGGGAATGACTCCGCTATGGCATTTGCCCGAATCATCGTGGCAGACGATGCATTCCGGAGAGCCGTTCCGTCATTGGACCTTATCCTCACGGAGAATGGCTTCGGTATAGTCTCTAATCAAACGGTCGCCCCTGCCTCCCGTGATCGGATCAATGCGCTTATGGAGTCGCTGCAGGCGGTGGAGGATAGTGCCATCGAGGAATTGGCCAATGTGCTTTCCGGTGTTAATACCACGCTCTCCGGCACCATCTTCCCCGGATTTGAAGCGCAGCGCATGCAGAGTGTGGGCAAAGGCCTCTTTGCCCGTTATCAAGCCGACAAACCCAAGATTCAGGCTGTCGAGAATGATTTGGCAAAGCGCGCGCTCTCGTTCGATGTCGTCAATGAGCTGCGCGATAATGCCTACTCGCATTCTCTCTCGGCCAACAAACTTGTGCTGCAGGCAAATCTCAAGCGGCTTGTCATCCGGAAGATGCAAGGTAACATGCCGCTGATTGAGGGGAAAGATGCCGTGCGCGAATTGGTGGACTGGGTCCGCAAGCATCCGGAGGATTTCCCCGGATGGGAGGCATCGGATGCAGCTAAGTACTGGACAGACTACACCTATAAGAATGACAAGAACTCAGGAGGGTTCTGGTTATGAGAATAGATAGCACTGTCCCTACCGGCTGGAGCGAACTGACACAACAGCAGCTGCTCTATGCCTGCTTTCTGTTGTCATTCGGACATTATGAGCCGGATCAGATCAAGGCACTGTGCCTCATCCGGTGGGGCAAACTGACGCAGGAACAGTTGGAGGTAATCAAGCTCGAGCAGATTGCCGCTTTTCTGCCGATGATGGATTGGCTGCTCGATATTCCTTCACGGCCCGTGTGCCTGGAGAGAATACAAGGGCAGGAAGCGAAAGAGAATGCCGATTTTCAAGGCGTGCGTTTTGAGGATTATCTGATTATAGAAGCGAATTACCAAGGCTACATCCGGCATAAAGACATCTCTCTGCTCAATGATATATCCGGCTATCTGTATGGCAAACGCTTGGAGTTAACGCCGGCGGAAGCATACAGCATATTCCTTTGGGTGGCATCTGTCAAGCAGCTCTTTGCACAGCGCTTCCCCCATTTCTTTGTCCCGGCTCCTGTAGAAGAGCGGGAGAAAGAGGACGAGGGCGCATTGTTCGAGCGCTTGAGAAGTGCGCGTAATATGCAAATCCGTGCGCTCACAAAAGGCGATATCACCAAGGAGAAAGAAATCTACGGAATGGATACGTGGAGAGCTCTCACGGAACTCGACGCCCAGGCTGAAGAGTATGAACAACTCAAAAAACAATACGATGCACATGGAAAATAGAACCACTGTATGGTCGGCCGTTGATTTCTATAAGGGGCTGACAGAACATAACAAACTGGCCAAGGCGAAGAAATTCGTCTTTGCCCGGGTGTCGGGGCTGGAGGGAATGGTGGAGGCTATAGGCAAGATGCAGTTCTCGCCTAACTTCGTGATGGTGGCCGATAATGCTGCCGGTTATACGGAGCTGGAGCCTACGCCCCATTACCGAAGTATGAACACTGTCTTCCTCGCTATGCGGCACAAGGTAGGTGACATGGAGGCAAGACAGCGGTGTCTCGATACGATAAAGGAGTTGAATCGCCAGTTCTGCTCGAAGTTGCTGATGCAGAAGACGCTGCTACAGGAGAATGCACAGTACCTCGACCCTCGAATCAATCTGCAGGAAGCACCGTCGCATCTCATCCCAGGCACAGCTATCTGCATGTTCGAGGTGGCGATTGATACGTATGTCGATATGTCCTTTAATCCGGAGGAATGGGAATGATATATACGCCCGAGCAGTTGGAACAAGTGGAGCAAATGGCACAGATCAAGAACATGGAATTGGCGCAGCGGGAGCTGTTCACTCCGGAAGAGGAGTTGCTGCAGCGCTATGACGAAGCACGGGTACAGCACTTGCTGCGTCTGAGAGACATGTACGGTTGGATGCTGGCCAATCCTTCGGAGCGCGATCGGAAGTTTATCGATGTCTTTACCGGCAAGTGCGGTATTACGAAGTCACAAGCTTATGCCGACCTTGCCCTCATCAAGCAGCTCATCCCAGCCCTTGCTCCCGCTTCCCGCGAGTTTTACCGCAAGCAGGTGAGCGAGATGCTGCTGGAGACCTATAACATGGCCAAGGCCCGCAAGGATACAAAAGCGATGGCAATGGCGGCTAAGGAGCTGGGAAAAGTCAACCGCGTCGATTTGGAAGACGAGAAGATCTTACCTTACGACATGATTGTGATCCAGCCCTTCACTCCTTCCTCCGATCCTTCTTTACTGGGGCTCAAAGTTATTCCCAATATCGAGGAGGTCAAAGCAAGACTGCGTAAACAGGTGGCGATGGATAATCCGGATATAGAAGAGGTGGAATTTGAGGAAGCCGATTTGGAGGAAGAAACGCTCTTCCCGTCAGACCCTAAAGAGGAATAATGGCAGATATCTATTTCAATAAGATCCAGCAGCGCGTCATGTACATCGGCGCCAAGACTACCGTAGTTGTGGCCGGTCGTCGTACGGGTAAAACCTACGGCATGGGCGCGCCGTTTGCCTATCGGAATATGCAGCGCATGCCCGGATCAACAGGCGGCATCGTCGTGCCCACGTTCCGGCATGGTCTGACCAACACCCTACCGGGGCTCTTCAGCTGCTGGAAAGCAATGGGTCTGATTGAAGGAATCCACTATGTCGTAGGCAAAAAACCGCCCAAATGTTTCGGCGAGGCGAAGATAGAGCCGCGTGAGTATGAGCATGTCATATCATTCTATAATGGCAGCCGTGCTGTCCTCATATCGCAGGATATTGCCGGCTCTTCCAACTCCCTCACGCTCGACTGGCTGCTCATCGATGAAGCCAAGTTCATCAATTTCGAGAAACTGAAGGACGAAACCCTTCCGGCAAATGGTGGCATCCGGGCGTATTTCGGCAAGCACAGCTTTCACCACTCCATCATGATCATGTCTGATATGCCGGTCGGTACCAAAGGCAGCTGGTTCCTGAATTATCGGGAGAAGATGAATAAGGAGTTGATTGACTGCATAGAGTCGCTGGTGGCGAAAGAGTATCAGCTCAAGCAGAAAGTGAAATCGCTTCGCGCTTCAGGTCAGGCGGTGCCGAAGTATCTGCAATATCATCTCAGAAGCAATAATAAATTGCTTAATCAGCTTCGGGCTGCAGCCGTTCTCTATGTGGAAGTTTCCACCATCGAGAATCTGGAGGTGGTCGGTGTAAATTATATCCGGGACATGAAGCGTGATCTGCCGCCGCTCGTTTTCCAGACATCTATCCTCTGTCAGAGGCTCGGTATCCTTCAGGACGGTTTCTATAATTCGATGAAGGAGCGGCATAAATACCATGCTGCAGATAATGATTATCTCTTCAGTCTGGGCTACGGCAAATCCGAGGCGGAGTATAAGAAGCTGCTTAACAGCCAGGCAGACCGGGATGTCAATCCGGATGCACCCATTTGCATAGGAATGGACTACAATGCAAATATCAACTGGATTGTAGCAGGCCAGGAGCAGAACGACCGCCTCAATGTCATCAAGTCCTTCTATGTGAAATTCGAGCGGAAGATTCCGGCCCTCATTGAGGATTTCTGCACCTATTACCGCAATCATCGCCGCAAGCAAGTCATCTTCTATTTCGATTCCACGGCGCTTGGCTCAAACTACGCAGTCAATAAGGATGACTTCAAGAAAGTTATTGAGCGGGAGTTCAAAAAGTGGGGATGGAAGATCAAATCCGTTTACCTTGGCTCGCCGATGAGGCACACGGAGAAATATCTGCTCATCAACAGGGGCTTCGCAGGGCAGAACAGGCTCACGCCTTACTTCAATATTGATAATAACGAGGCGTTACTCATCGCTATTCAGTCAGCCGGCGTGATGAGAGGCTCAAATGGCTTCAAGAAATACAAAGCCGGGGAGAAACTGGCGGAGTCTGAAGAGAATCTTCTGGAACACCGTACCGATGGCACAGACGCCTTCGATACTCTATATATTGGAATGAATAACAAACCGGTCAAAACCTCAACCGTCAGCGTGTTCGGGGTCGGCTAACAAAATTATTGTATGGCACAGAATAATGATACTACCGTCGGCCTGTATATCAATGGCAAGCAGGCAGAACAAACATTGGCAATCCTGCGGGAGAAAGCCGAGTCTCTTGGCAAACAATTGGAGGAAGCCGTGCGCAATGGCGATACGGCACTTCAAAAGAAGCTCAAGAAATCCATCAAGGATGTCAATCAAACCATCAATCAGATGCAGGCATCCACTAAGAATGTTGCGGATGTGATGGCTCGTCTCGATCGGGCTACCCCTCACGAGCTGCGCAAGACTCTGACTACCCTGCAGCAGCAGCTGAAGCATATCGAGCGCGGTACACCGGCATGGGATGCCCATGTGGCGAAGATTCGCACAGTGAAGGCGGAGATTGACAAAGTCAACGCCGAGATGAAGCAGTCGGAGTCGTTACTCGTCCGGATGCGGAACGGCATACAGAACTGGGTCGCAATGGCAGCCGGTGCCGTTGCCAGTCTCACAGGTGTCGTCGCTGCCGGAAAAAAGGCTGTCTCGGTGTATGCCGAGATGCAGCAGGAGGAAGCCAATGTGCGTAAATATACCGGTATGACGGCCGATGAGGTGGAACGTCTCAATGAGGATTTCAAGAAGATGGACACCCGTACCAGCCGGGAGCAGTTGAACAAACTTGCACAGGAAGCCGGTCGTCTCGGCTTGCAGTTCGAGGAGGATGTGCTGGGCTTCGTCAAGGCCGCCGACAAAATCAATGTCGCGCTCGATGATTTGGGCGATGGGGCAACCCTTACGCTCTCCAAACTGACGGACATCTTCGGTGACAGACAGCGGCTCGGCGTCGAGCAGTCGCTGCTCTCCGTCGGTTCGGTTATCAATGAGCTTAGCCAGAACTCCACCGCATCCGCTCCGTACCTCGCCGAGTTCGCACAGCGTCTCGCCGGTGTTGGAGCACAGGCGCAGATGACTATTCCGGAGATCATGGGCTTCGGTGCGGTGCTCGATAGCCAAGGTCAGAAGCTGGAGATGCCCGCCACCGCGCTCTCCAAGGTCATCATGAATCTCTTTAAGGACCCGGCAAAGATTGCTTCGGCTACCGGTCTCGCCGTGGAGGAGTTCTCGGAAACATGCAAACGCAGTACCAACGAGGGACTACTCATGTTGCTCGACCGGCTCCATGAGCTCGGAGGCATCGACGCTCTGGCACCGGTGTTCAAGGACATGGGCGAGAACGGTGCCCGCGCTTCGGCTGTCCTCGCTGCCCTTGCCGGCAATGTCGATTTGGTGCGCCAGCAGCAGGAAGCCGCTAACGACGCTTTCCGCGAGGCCACCTCCATCGATAAGGAGTTTGAGGTGCAGAACACCACCGTCCAAGCCGGTCTGGAGAAAGCCCGCAAGCGGTTCACAGAGTTGGCTGTGGAGTTGGGCGAGAAACTGATGCCGGTGATGCGCATGTTCATCTCATCCACCTCGATGACGATGAGAGTCCTCTCCCAAACGATTGATTTTGTTATGGAAAACCGCCGCGCGATCATTTCCGCTACCGCAGCACTCGTCGCTTTCTATGCTGTCAGCAGGACGCAGGACGCTTGGAATACCATCGTGGGAGGCTTTCGCTCCGCTACCAAGGCTGCAAGACAGTTCTTTACCACGCTAATGACCAACCCATGGGTGGCTTTGGCTACCGGTGTCGCTCTCATTGGTGCAGCTCTCACAAATTACATCGTCAAGAGCCGCGAAGCCCGCAAGGAGATTGACAAAGTGCGTGAGGCGGAGGACCAGGCAGCCGGGAAATACGCAGAGCAGAAGGGCAAAATTGACCAACTGACGGCTGCTGTCAATAACAGCAACCTCTCACTGGACTACCGGCGCAAGGCACTCAAGCAGTTGCAGGATATGGTGCCCGGTTATCATGCCTCGCTCACCGACGAGGGCAAGCTGATCAATAACAACCGCGATGCTATCAATGAGTATCTGGCTGCCCTTGACCGCAAGATGAAGAAGCAAGCCTATGAGGAGATGCTGCAAGAGCAGTACCGCAAGAAAGCGCAGGCGGAAATGAAGAAGGACGAGGCGACCGCTGAACTGGACGGGTATGAGTATGCCTATCGTGGAGACAAAGCCCGAACCGACCATGACAAGGACTGGAACGCACTCTCACGCTCCGAGAAGAAGCAGAAAGGCAAAGCGTTCTCTGCTCAGATAGAGGCGAATCAGGAGATAGAGCAAGCCAGTGATGCCATAGACAAACTGACAAAGAAGATTGAAGAGATTCCTCCGGTGGAGATTCCTGTCAATGTGGATATAGGGGAAAAGCCTAAGCCTTCAGGCGGCGGGACAGTCACCCATGACAACACTCCGGATCCTAAACAAGTCAAGAAGGAACACGATGCCGCACTGAAGGAAATTGACGAATATAAAAAGAAAGAGCAGGCGATTGAAGATCTGGCTTATGCCACAGGAGAGCATACCTATTCCAAGCATACCGAGGAAAACAAGCGTATCGAAAAAGAGTACCACGAACGCCGTCTTGCCATTATGCAAGAAGGGACATCCGAGTATTATGAAGAGCAGGCCAGGTATGAGACGAAACTGCGGGCGGACAACAATGCAGCCTCCCTTAAAGAGCAGCAGGATTTCTTTGCGGAAGAGAAACGCTGTCTGGATGAGCAGTATATGAATAACGAGTTAACCCACAAGCAGTACACCCGTTCGTTGGAGGAGGCGGAACTGGATCATCTCAGCAATGTTGTCCGTCTGTATAAGGAAGGCAGCGAAGAGTATATCAAAGCACAGGAGGCTCTTCAAAAGAAAGAACACGAGATCCAGATGAAGCGAGCCGATGAGTACAAGAAGATCCAGGATGAAATAAAGAAGGCGTATTTCTCTACCACCTCCGGAGCTTCCGACAAGGAAGCCTATAAAGAGGAAATGCTGCAGTTGGAAGCCGTCAAGAGCCAGCTGGAGCTGATGGCTACAACCGAGGAACAAAAAAACGAGATATACCGCGCCTATCAGGAAGCCCGTTATCAGATAGCACAGAAGTATAATATGCTCGAGGAATTGGCTACCGAGGATGGCGTAAACAAATTCAAGGTGAAAATGATGGAAGTCGCCGAGTGGCTTAAAAGTGATGCGGGACAGGCTTTCACACAGTCTTTCTCTACTATAGTAAGCGGTATGGGCGAGATTTTCTCCGGTTTGTCTTCGCTTGTGGACGCAGAAACCAATCTCCAGACTATCGCTATTGAAAAAAAGTACGAGAAAGAAGTTGAGGCTGCCGGGAATAACAAAAACCTTGTTTCTGCACTGGAAAAGGAAAAAGAAGAGGAGATTGCCGAAGTCAAGAATAAAGCAGAGGCAAAGAAATACTCTATGCAGATAGCGCAGGCTGTGGCACAGACCGCCATCTCTGCCATCAATGCCTTTTCTTCTGCGGCTGCTGTCCCGTTGGTCGGTTATATTATGGCACCTGTCGCTGCTGCTATGGCATTGGCTGCCGGTGGCATTCAGGTGGCTGCTCTCAAAAAACAACGGGATGCAGCACTTTCGCAGGGCTACGCTTCCGGTGGTTATACGCGCCCGGGTAAGAAGTACGAGCCTGTCGGTGTCGTCCATGCCGGTGAATGGGTAGCCTCGCGGGAACTGCTGGCGAACCCCACCGCAGCGGCTACCATCGCGCAGCTGGATCAGGCGCAGCGCACCAACACCATCGGACAGCTCTCCCGTCCGGAGCCGGCAGCCGTCAGGAATGTGCGGCCATCCGCAACAGCATCAAGCAGCCGGGATAACAGGCAGGGCGATGCGGATGGTGCTATAGGCGATACCTTGGCACGCCTCAATCAGCGTCTCAAAGAGCCTTTCGTTACGATGAACACCGTCACCGGTGACAAAGGCATCCTCCGGGCGCAGAACCGTTATAACCAGCTAATCAGAAACAAGTCGCGTAAATAGGCTTGTCCACAAGTGTTCTTTGACATGTTGTACCCATAAAAAAAGAGCAGCCGGTTAAGGCTGCTCTGAATAAGAAGGATACTCTTTCACCGGATGGTATATACTACATTATACCCGGTACCGTAGCATATTTCGTCCCCCCGGATGGTGTATGCAGTTTCATATCCGGAGCCGTAGCATATTTCGTCGCCCCGAATGGTGTACGCTGTTTCATATCCGGAGCCGTGGCAAATCTCATTGCCCCGGATGGTGTATGCAGTTTTATAACCGGAGCCGTAGCAAATATCATTACCGCGTACGGTGTACGCTCTGTCGAATCCGGTGCCGTGGCAGATCCAGCATTCCTGGCAGGTACGGCTTTTGGCTGTGAGGCTCTGACCTATGCAGAGCACCAGCGCAAACAGGATACAAAGTAGCTTTTTCATATACCGATAGTTTACTGTAAGTTTACTTTGAGACTACAAAAACCGTGCCGCAGGATCATTCTTTCATCTGGAAGTAGAATTCGCTCCACTTGTTAACAACTTGTCAACAACCGCGAAATGTACGATTGTTAATATTCTTGGCTCGCTGTTCCCGCGCTGCTGTTTACGAAGGAACTTCGAAGGAACTACGTAAGAACTACGAACGAAAAAGCACCCTCAAAAATATACGATTTTTAAGATTTTGCATTTCTCTCGTATCCGTCTCGACGGCGAGCCGGTGGGTACAACAATAAGACAGTAACAACATAACTAAATATAATGAATATATGAAA
>FLNW01001294.1_pt1 | contig 22828 bp, 19 predicted proteins | sample 1140371 | NCBI WGS metagenome assembly FLNW01 (sample SAMEA3878170, study PRJEB12797) | bioreactor metagenome | biome: Moose rumen | place: Sweden | collected 2011-10
ACCTCTTCCTGCACCTCGTCCGGACGGCAGTTCAGCTTGTCCACTTTGTTAATCACTACAATGGGCTTCAGACCCAGCTCCAGTGCTTTCTGCAGCACGAACCGTGTCTGCGGCATCGGACCCTCAAAGGCATCGACAAGCAGCAGCACGCCGTCCGCCATGTTCAGCACACGCTCCACCTCGCCGCCGAAATCGGCGTGCCCCGGTGTGTCGATGATGTTGATTTTCGTTCCCTTGTACTCGATCGCAACGTTCTTGGCAAGGATGGTGATTCCACGCTCGCGCTCCAGATCGTTGTTGTCGAGGATCAACTCCTGTGGCTGATTACTGAATTCCGAATGCTGACTGCTGACAACTTTCGCCGTGTACAGCATCTTATCGACCAGGGTCGTTTTGCCGTGATCGACATGGGCGATAATTGCTATATTCCTGATATTCTGCATAGACTTGTGTGTGGGTGCGCGGGAGCGCACCGCGATAATTAGCCTGCAAAGGTACTGCTTTTTTTTGACATACGCAAGAAAAAATATCAATTTGCACTCAAAAAACCTCAAACAGCCCAGCCTAAGTTCCATTTTATGTAAAAACTGCACAGTAGAGTGCGCAGTTCTGTTGTTTTTCTGCCCACTCGCCTAGCGAATCCTTTGTACTTTGTCCCTTAGTCCCTTAGTCCCTTGATTACACTTTCCCTCTTTATAACCGCAATTTAGTGCAAATTTGCACCAAAATACGGATTTGTGCCGTCAAAAACCGCAATTTAGTGCAAATTTGCACCAAAATACGGATAAATATTTGCATATATCAAAAAAAGTAAGTATCTTTGCAGCGTTTTTAATCAATGAAGCATTATGGATTATATACAGCGTGAGATTTATTTGAACAAACTGATTGCACGGCGCAATAATGGCGAAGTGAAGGTAATAACCGGGCCAAGACGGAGCGGAAAGTCCTGGCTGTTGTCGCATATATATTATGATTATTTAGTTGGGCAAGGTGTGCCTGAAGATCATATTATCTGCTTGTCCTTTGATCAGGATGACGAGAATATGCATGAGGATTTGTTGGATGTAGCGGTACTCAAATCATATTTATATGACCGCATACAAGACCAAGAAATCTATTACCTAATGTTAGATGAAATACAGGAAGTGAATGGTTTTGAGCGTTTGATAAATGGGTTGAATGCCAAGCCGAATGTGGATGTATATATCACCGGCAGTAATAGTCATCTGTTGAGTTCGGATATCAATACCTTATTCCGCGGGCGAGGCGATGAAGTGCATGTCTATCCGCTTTCGTTCGGAGAGTTTTGCAGCAACAGAACAGAGCCGGTTAACGAACTATGGAAAGAGTATTATACGTACGGAGGACTTCCCGGTCTGCGCAATCACGGTTCCGCAGAGCAGAAAGCGAACTACCTGCAACGGCTTTGGAAAAAGACCTATCTGGCGGATGTGATAGACCGACATAAGCTGCGTAATGAAGAGTTGTTGGAGAATCTGGCAGATATTCTCTGTTCGTCTGTCGGGTCGCTGAGCAATCCCACCAAACTATCGAACACCATCCAATCGGTTAAGAAGCAAAAAGCAGACCGCGAGACGGTAGAGAAGTATCTGTCATATTTGGAAGACGCTTTTTTGTTTGAATCCGTTAAGCGTTATGACATCAAAGGAAAACGATATTTTGAATCCATTAAGAAGTATTATTCCGTTGATATAGGTTTACGCAACGTACGCTTGAATTTCCGCCAGCAGGAACTGACGCATATCATGGAAAACATCGTCTATAATCATCTTCGGATTTTCGGGTATCTGGTGGATGTTGGAGTTGTAGAAGTGCGCGAGATGAAGGATGGCAAGCAGCAACAAGTTCAATACGAAGTGGATTTTATAGCTACGAATGGGATGGAGAAATATTACATTCAGTCGGCATACCGAATGGATGATGAGGCGAAACAGGAGCAAGAACTGCAATCGCTAAAGCGCATAGATGATAGTTTTCGTAAGATAGTTATTGTGGGCGATGATATAATGCCATGGACGGATGAGAACGGCATCACCTATATAGGTCTCTTCCAATTCCTGCAAAAAGGCCTGCATGGATAAGCATTCCACCCTCATTACACGCCATCGGCGACTCGATTTTAAGAACCACTCGACAAATCCATTACTTATCTCATTTTCAACGTATTACAAAACGGTTATCGGGGTAATCTCGGATCAATGTCGAATCAATCCCGAGGGCAAGTCGGGATTTACAACAACAAGCGGAGTGCTCATTGGTGCTCCGCTATCCGTTTTCAACGGGAGGAGAAAGGAGGATATCAAAGATATTTGTTTGCCTCATCGCGTCCAACGCCGCTTAGGTGCTCACGACTAACTTTGTCCATTAAGTTCTTCGAAAACCGCAAAATAGTGCCAATTTGCACAAAAATCAACTATCAACTCGGGTCATTCTTTAGTTCTCAGCGCGACCATCACGCGATCACGTTATTACAACTTTATACGACGGGCAATAGACGATTCCTTTTCACCTTTCACCTTTTCTTTCATCACATGGGTCCCCGACGGGCGCTAACGTAGTGCGTCCGGTGGGGAGAGCGGAGGCACAAGTCGCCCCAATGACCGCGAGGCGGTCAGTCAACGCGATCTTGTCGCCGATGCGACAAAACTCCCGCGACTTTCACAAGCCACGGGAGTCCCTTTTCATTTAACTTTTAAAATTTCATTACCACCGGCAGAATGCCGGAGGCGGGGCGCGTCAAACTCATTTTAGAGCCGACGCATTTCTTTTATGCAGGTTCTGTGTTTATTAAGAACAAAAACATAGATAAACCCCTCAGCGCGTAATGGTATTTGTGCTTGGCGCACTATGCGTAGCCGTTCCGCCTGCCGACTTATAAGTAAACTTAACATCGTCCGTCAGGACGGTTCCGCACATCGAAGATGTAAATACCATTATTCGCTTCGGCAATAAACCTAGATAAATATCATTCTTGTCACAGAGCCTATATCGGATTAACGAATGGGCTGACCCATTACGTTATAAACCTTGCCGTTCTTCTCGATGATGAGCTGGCCGTTAACAATGCGCTTAACGGCTTTGGCTTCTTCATCGGTGTTGTCCAGAGCGGAAGGAACATCGGTCTTGGTGAAGACAATCTTGTAGATACGTGCCATACTTACATTCTCACCCTCGTATGCTTCAATAAGAACTTCACCGGCAGAGATAGCAATAGCACTTGACTCTTGCGACGTGTTACTGGAGTAGTCTGCTACTTTCGTACCATTTACATGTAATTCTCGGGCTGTAGAATTTGTACCGCTGAAGGTAATAACGAGCGTACCGGCAACTGTAGTATTAAACTTGATGTAGTTGCCTTGTGCATAAACATTATTGCTTTCTTTGCGGTTATACCACTGTACCTTACCGGCTAAAGCTGCCGCATTGAAAGAAGCATCATAGTTGGTAAGAACATCTGCAAAGTTGATTTCTTCACTATTTGTTGGAGACGTCGATGCAGACAAAGCACTTGCTTGAATATCACCTGCTTTTGTCCAGTCCCAAGTAGTGCTCTCGCTGATGGAAACGAGTGCGGTTGCGGCTGCGCGGGTGATGGTAACGGTGTAAGTCTTGGTGGTCTCATCGTCCTCAGCAGTAACAACGATAGTTGCCACTTTGGTTTCCTCTGTTGCTGTGGTGAGTTCTGCACTGGCGTTCGGGTCATTGAGAGTATAGGTGATAGTAGGAAGCGCCTCATAAACACCGATCTCTAACTCATAAGCGAACTTCTCTGCCTCCAATGCTTCTGCGCCGTTGATCTTCAAACTGCTGAGTGTGGCATCATGACCCAATTCGGACTTAACGGAGAAATTAATCTTGTAGGTTTGAGTGGTAGTCCCGTCTTCTGCGGTAACAACGATAGTTGTTGTGCCGTTTACGTCTGCGGCGTCGGTCTTTTCAGCGGAAGCCTTGTCATCATTGAGTTCATAAGTAACAGCCGGAACTTCCGTCGTACCCATACTCAACTGATAGTCATATTGCAGCGCACCGTCTTTCTCTTCGAACTTGGAAAGGTCAAGCGCATTGCCCGCAACGGTAATCTCTTTCAAAGTAGCATCGTCAGACTCTACATATGCCTCGAAAGCGAGTTTTGTAATAGTAACACTACTGTTGATGGAGAAAATCATGTACGTAGTATTAGGAGCTAATACTTTTTCCGTCTCTGATATTTTTTCGGTTAATTGTGAGTAACCGGTAACTCCAGATGGTAACTCAGAAATGGCATCAACAATAAGAGCTTTTGATTCGCCATGAGTGACTTTAAGCACTACTTTCTTACCGTTATCTGGAGTTTTGAATTTTACATATCCAACAGGCTTGTTACTACTTACGGTAACAATGCACAATGCATCTTCGTTGAATTTGGCTTCACTATTAGAATAAATCTTTACTCCGTTGTAATCATAGTCGGTCTGTTTGATGACACCTACACGTTTGCCGGTTAATTGGTAACCAGCTTCGCCAACACTAGGAAGAGCCTCACCTTTCTCTGTGACAACTACCTGATAGAATAGAACATCGGTTGTGTTAGCGCTTAATACAAATCTAGTCCCTCCATCTTCGCAGTTGATTTCACGCTCAATAATAGTAGGCGTTTGTTTAGTCAACGAAGTGGTGTCAAAATAATTCTCGCATTCACTTAGTCTTCCAAAATAGAAATTTTTAGAAGAACTATTTTGGTTATATACGTAAATCTTAATAGTAGCAGATGTTGTCTTAACATCATAATAAATTTGATTAGCTACTGCCGCTTGTCCCTTAATACCCTTATTAACACCGGCGACATATGCATTAAATGTTGCATCAGTAAATGTCTGCTCTGTTACATTGTTTGTGACGATTTCCCCGGATATAAAGTCGCCACTCAAAACAGGTGTCGCACCAGAGTAATCAATTAGTTTGTACTCTGTTTCTGCCCACATGCCGATAGAACATAGCACGGCAGCGGCTAAAGTAAAAATCTTTTTCATAATGTTTGATTTTTTTGATTAAATGAATAAATTGAGTTAATTATATAGCGGTTTTCGCTAATAGGTACAACAAAAAAGTGGTCACTTGTTGCAGTAACCGCCTATATAAAATTAAAAGCGGGACTGCAATATTGCTGTTCCGCTCTTCGAGGCTCTCGCATTGCCTTCGTATCCGAACAAGCAACACTGAGACCCACCATGTATGTACACATACACGCGGACGCGTGTACTACTTATATATACATACTATGGGCATCTTTGTGCTGCGATGTCTTGGATACTATGAATTTGCGAGATTCCGAAGAGCCAAAACAAAGCGCGTAAGACGCCTTTTTCAATATGTCCTCACTTTTTTACGTTGTTGAGCCCAACGGTTTGCTATTACCCTCGCAAGCAGAGGGGTTACACGGCAACGCCTGTTTTCATTACATCTTCATATAATGGAGTCGGACGGTCTTCCGCTATCAATACCGGCTCTATCAAGAAACTGACATCGCGGGTGTCTGCCCCAAGTCCCTGCGATATAGCCAGTTTATTACTGCCATATGTCGGCACTATAACTGCTACATCAATATCGCTGTCAGGATTGGCGTAACCTTTACTATACGAACCAAACATCATCACTTTCGGCTCTTGCGGAAACCTGCGAGCGATGACCTGCTTATATTTCCGAACAAGGTCTAATGCTTCATTATAATTTAAAGTTGTTCCTTTATCCATTGTTGCAACTGTTTGGTTTGTTCGATACGATTATGGATATATGGAGGAATAGACACACTATTCGCTTTTTTACGTTGTTGAGCCCAACGGTTTGCATGCAACCTTGCAAACTCAGGTGTTATCTATCTTCGTAATGGCCACGAATATGCTCTTTGGCGATTTCAGTATATTCTATTTCGTACATACCTATAATGAATTCAGCCAATTCAGCATTTGCTCTTTATCATTAAAACGATAGACCTCCCCACGCTTTGCCTGCTCTTCAGAACGGTCAAGCATGGCGAAATATTCCTCCTGGCTCATGCACGTCGGATTCTCTTTCATCTGATTAGCCAAACGCCGGACATACTTGGCTACTTTGTCAAGCTTCCCTTCATCTTCGGCTATAATCCCGAGGTTACGATATATGTCTGCGTTTAATTGTAAAGCCGTCATGGTTTATGTCCTTCTTTCCTTTTGCGCCGCAAAAGTACAAAAAATATTTTATATATGCAAATTTGCATGGTTGATTTTGCAAAATTTACACAAAATATGTCAAATGATGCTATATTTCCGACATTCATTCTTATATATCTTAATGCAAACTCCATCTTACAAATTATCAGCATATGCCTATTTTTTATGGAAATTTGTCAAACCGAGTGCGCATTTTTTGGAAATTTATCACTTTTTTGCCAAAATATTTGGAGGGTTCAAAAAAAGGCAGTAATTTTGCACCGGATTTGAGAATGAATCCCGCAAACGGATGCGTCAATCCGAAACAATCGATCTTTAAAAGAAAGGTAAAAAAATGAAAAAGGTAATTATTAGTCTGTTGACCATCGTATCGTTGGTAGCAGGTGCAACCTTAGCCAATGCCGCCAAAAACACCAACGATAATTTCACCGTCCGCTTCCGCGAAAACACCCTTGTAGTTGCATCTACAGGAATGGAGGAAGCGCGAATCTATTCCATGCAGGGCAAACTGCTGCAGAAGGAAAGGGGCACATTCGTAGAATTTCCGTTGGAGCGTGGCACCTACCGCCTCTACGCCAAAGTGAACGGCGAAACGGTATCACGGCGAATAGAACTTCGCTAAAATGGCAAAAAAATCGGCATACATTTGCGTATGTCGATTTTTTTTTGTACTTTTGCAGTCCCTTTATCCACAAATATGTTTTTGCAAATACTCAAATCGAAGATCCACCGTGTGACGGTGACCGAGGCGAACCTTGATTATATCGGTTCTATCACGATAGACGAGGCGCTCATGGAGGCGGCGAATATCTTCCCGGGTGAAAAAGTGCAGGTGGTGGACAACACCAACGGCGCACGGCTGGAGACCTATGTCATCACCGGCAAACGCGGGTCGGGTTGCATCTGTATGAACGGGGCAGCCGCGCATCTCATCGGCGTGGGCGACACTGTCATCATCATGGCGTATGCCCTGATGACACCCGACGAAGCCAAGGCTTTCAAGCCGAGTGTGGTGTTCCCCGTAAACAACAAACTAGTCGGCTAGTCAACTAGTCAGCTAGTCAATTAGTATGAATTTTTTCGAACTACATAGCGAACCCCAGACCGTCGGACCAAGAGCCGGAGTCATTCACACCGACCACGGCGACATACGCACGCCTGTTTTTATGCCTGTGGGCACCGTCGGAACGGTCAAAGGCGTGCAACGCAAGGAACTGGAGGAGGATATCAACGCACCGATCATCTTAGGCAATACCTACCATCTCTTTCTTCGTCCGGGCACTGAGATACTGCACAAGGCCGGAGGACTCCACCGCTTCGAAGGATGGACACGACCCCTACTGACCGATAGCGGTGGTTTTCAGGTGTTCAGCCTCACGGACATCCGTAAGATGACCGAAGAAGGCGTGCGTTTCTCTTCGCATATCGACGGACGTAAATTGTTCTTCACTCCCGAATCAGTCATGGATATCCAGCGCGAGATAGGAGCGGATATCATGATGGCGTTCGACGAGTGCTGCCCCGGAACGGCGGACAAGAAATACGCACGCGACTCCATGGAGCGCACCCACCGCTGGCTCGACCGCTGCATCGCGCGCTTTGACAGCACCGCCGACCTATACGGCTACCGGCAGCACCTCTTCCCCATTGTGCAGGGCTGCACCTATACCGACCTCCGTCAGGATGCCTCCAAAAGGCTGCGGGATTTGGACCGCGACGGCTACGCTATCGGAGGACTCGCGGTAGGTGAACCCACCGAAGTGATGTACGCAATGATAGAGGTCTGCAACGACATCCTGCCCGCCTCCAAACCGCGTTACCTCATGGGTGTCGGCACACCGTGGAACATTCTGGAGGGCATAGCACGCGGCATTGATATGTTCGACTGCGTCATGCCTACCCGCAACGGACGCAACGGCATGATTTTCACGTGGCAGGGCGTCATGAACCTGCGCAATAAGAAATGGGAGGATGATTTTACGCCGCTTGACCCAACAGGCTCCTCCTGTGTCGATCGTGCCTACACACGCGCTTACGTGCGTCATCTCATCCACGCCCAGGAAATGCTTGGACTGGAGATTCTATCCATCCACAACCTGGCGTTCTATCTTGATCTCGTCAAGCAGGCTCGGCAACATATCCTCGCCGGGGATTACACCTCCTGGATGAACGCCGTCATGCCCGCACTCATGACAAGACTATAATTCGTAATTCGTAATTTTTAATTCGTAATTTTTAATTCTTAATTCGTAATTCGTAATTTTTAATTTTTAATTTCACGAAGCGCCTCGACTGGTATATAATCCGCAAGTTCCTCGGCACATTCTTTTTCTCTATTGTGCTGATACTCAGCATCGCCATCGTCTTCGACCTCACGGAGAAGATGGACGATTTCTTTGAGAACCAGGTGCCGGTGCGAGAGATTATTCTCGATTATTACATACCCTTTATCCCCTATTATATGAATATGTTCAGTTCGCTGTTCATCTTCATTTCCGTCATCTATTTCACCTCCAAACTGGCGGGCAACTCCGAGATTATCGCTGTTCAGGCGGCGGGTATGAGCTACCACCGGCTGATGCTGCCTTATTTCATTTCGGCGGCATTGCTTGGTGTGCTTGGCATGTTTCTCGGCGGATGGGTTATACCGAAGAGCTCTGCCAAAATGCTGCATTTCACCGACCTCTACATCGAGCATTTTTCCAAAGAGAACGCACGTAACATCCAGATGGAGGTCGAACCCGGCAAAGTGCTCTATATCGAGTCTTTCCAACGCCGCAGTGCCATCGGCTATCGCTGTTCGCTGGAGCAGTTCGAGGATAAAACGCTCACTTCGCGTATCACCGCAGACCGTATTTACTACGACTCGCTCTACAACTGGCATCTCGACCATTTCACCCACCGCACGTTTCTGGGAATGCGCGAAACGCTGCGACGCGGCAACCGTCTGGATATCACGCTTCCCGTCACACCCGACGAACTGTTTATCACGGCCAAAGATGCCGAACAGATGACCACACCCGAGCTCCGCCGTTATATCGAGCGCCAGCAGGCCCGCGGAGCAGGCAACGTCAAGGCGTTCGAGGTCGAGTACCACAAACGGTGGGCGTCACCGCTCGGAGCCTTTATCATGACGCTCCTCGGGGTGACGATGTCCAGCCGCAAGGTACGCGGAGGAATGGGCAAGAATCTGGGAATAGGTACTGCCCTTACCGCGGCGTACATCCTTTTCTCTACGGTCAGCACTACCTTCTCGGTCAACAATGTGATGTCGCCCTTTATGGCGGCCTGGCTGCCCAACCTCGTCTTCCTCGCCATCTCTATCCCCCTCTATATCCGCGCAAGCAAATAATGCAGTGACGCCGCTATCAACTCGCCCCAACCCGTAAAACACCCAAACAGCCACCCTTTCGGGCGGCTGTTTGGGTGAATTCCGGAACTCTGGAACTCTGGAATTCTGGAACTCCGGTTTTTAGATCCATCTGACGTAGCAGAAATCCATTCTGTGCGGCAGCAAGTCGTTCTGAGGATACATACGCAGACCGAACTTCATACCGCCGGCATAGTCGAGCTGGTAGATGTTCTCGAAGAACAGGTGGCTGCCTTCGGCTTTCACCAGTTTCAACGGCTCAACCTCATACAGCTTGTCGTTGTTGTGAGTCGAGGTGCGGATAGCTACAAGCTCTACGCCGATACCCTTGTCGTTCAGACCCTTGGTATCCAGCTCGACGCTCACCTTGAACTTGTCGCCGACATTCAGAACACTCATGTCGGTGTCGGATTTGCGTACCACTTCTATCTCGTCCCAGTGCTCCACCATGTTCTCTTTCCATGCGGCTATCTCTTTGGCTACCTTGTAGTTGTCGCCCATGAGCAGCATGTGACGCTTGGCCAGTTTGTCATAGAACTTGCTGAAGTAGTCGTCGATCATACGCTTCATAGTGAAACGCGGAGTAATCTTGGTTACCGAGTTCTTGATGTATTGGATCCACTCGGGGCTGTAGCCTTTCGAGTTCTTGGCGTAGTACAGCGGAATAATCTCTGTCTCAAGCAACTGATAGATAGTCGCTGCATCCAGCTGGTCCTGGTGAGCCTGGTTCTCGTAGGTGCGCTTCTCTGTCAGATACCAACCGGCTTTCTCCACGTAACCCTCGTACCACCACCCGTCCTTGACGGAGAAGTTCAATACACCGTTCATCTGCGCTTTCTCGCCGCTTGTACCGGAAGCCTCCAGCGGACGCGTCGGCGTGTTCAGCCAGATATCCACACCCGAAATCAAACGCTTGGCCAGACGCATATCGTAGTTCTCCAGGAAGATAATCTTACCCAGGAACTGCGGCATACGGCTGATCTCGATGATACGCTTGATCAGTCCCTGACCGCCGCCGTCTGCCGGGTGAGCCTTGCCGGTGAACAGGAACTGAACTGGGTAGTTCGGGTTGTTCACCAGTTTGTCCAGACGCTCCAGGTCGGTGAACAGCAGGTGAGCGCGTTTATAGGTGGCGAAACGGCGACCGAAACCGATAATCAGGTTATCAGGGTGCATCTCGTTCAGCGCACGTACGATACGGGCAGGGTCTCCCTGGCTCTTCATCCAGTCCTCGCGGAACTTCTGCTTGATGTAATCCATCATCTTGCGCTTCAGACTCATACGGGTGTTCCAGATCACCTCGTCGGGGATGTCGTTGTACGGCTTCCACATCTCCATGTTCGACTGGTCGCCATACCAGCCCTTCGGCAGGTACTTGGTGTAGATCTCTTTCCACTCATGAGCCGCCCAGGTCGGCATATGCACACCATTGGTCACATAGTCCACGTGCAGTTCCTCGGGGAAATAACCCGGCCAGACCGGGCTGAACATCTTCTTGCTCACCTCGCCGTGCAGCCAGCTCACACCGTTGGCCTCTTGGCAGGTGTTCAGCGCGAACACGCTCATCGAGAATTTCTCGGTGTTGTCCTCGGGGTTCGTACGGCCCATACCGATCAGGTCGTGCCATTCGATACCCAACTTGGCTGCGTATTCGTTCATGTATTTGTAGAACAAGCCTTCCTCGAAATAGTCGTGACCCGCCGGCACAGGAGTGTGGCAGGTGTACAGACCGCTGGCGCGGACTACCTCTTTGGCCTGGTTGAAGGTCAAGCCTTCCTCTTGCACCAGATCCACCAGACGCTGCAGACCCATGAGGGCGGCGTGACCCTCGTTGCAGTGATAGACATCTTTCTTGATACCCAATTTCTTCAACGCTAACATACCGCCGATACCTAACAGTATCTCCTGTTTGATTCGGTTCTCCCAGTCGCCGCCGTACAACTGGTGGGTGATCTGACGGTCCCACTCGCTATTCAGCTCATTATCAGTGTCTAACAGATACAAATCCATACGGCCTACAGCTACTTTCCATAGGTATGCCTTCACCGTTCTGCCGGGATAGGGAACCTCTACTACCACGTTCGAACCGTCCTTCTCCTTCATCTGCGTGATAGGCAGGTTGGCGAAGTTCTGGGCCTCGTAATTGGCTATCTGCTGACCCTCAGGACTCAGAGTCTGGGTGAAATAACCGTAACGGTACAGGAAACCGATGGCTGTCATATCTACGTTACAGTCACTGGCTTCTTTGATATAGTCACCGGCCAGAATACCAAGACCGCCGGAATAAATCTTGAGCACGTGGCTCAAACCGTATTCCATGGAGAAATAGGCGATTGTGGGCTTCTGCTTGTCCTTCGGAGTGTCCATGTAGGCGCGGAACTCTGCGTAAACCTCGTTCAGCCGTTTCATGAACTTCTCGTCTTTCGACAACTCTACCATGCGCTCGTAACTGATGATGTTCAACAGAACTACCGGGTTGGAATCAGCACGATGCCACGCGTCCTGGTCTATCGAACGGAACAGGTCTTTGGCACCTGCATTCCAGCTCCACCACATGTTGTAGGCAAGTTCTTGCAGTTTGCTCAGGTCGGCGGGAAGAGTGGCGTGAATATTGCACTCTTTCCAGACCGGCTGATTAACATTACTAACTTTGATTTTCATTGTGTTATGATCGTTTTGTTATAAATATTCTTGTTCTTCGCCTCTTTTGTGAGCCTGCCAACCCACAAAAAACCGCGCAAAATTACAACTTTTTTTTGACATATGCAAATTTTTCAAGATTTTGGTAGATGATTATTGCATTTGTGCGAAATTTTTTGTACCTTTGTACCCGATTTATGAACAACAACTCTGCTACATCAATACCCGCCGATGAAATACTTCGGCGCCGCGACATGCGCGATGTTTTCACATTCACCATCGACCCTGCCGATGCCAAGGATTTCGACGACGCAATCTCCTTTGAGCGGATTGACGGAGGCTTCCGCATAGGAGTACACATAGCCGATGTTTCTTTCTACGTCAAGCCCGGAAGCAAGGAGGACGAAGAGGCCTACCGCCGCGGCACATCCGTCTATCTGGTGGACAGCGTCATCCCTATGTTGCCCGAACGACTCTGCAACAACCTCTGCTCGCTCCGACCGGACGAAGACAAACTCTGTATGTCCGTCATCTTCAACATGGACGCTGACGCGCACGTCCTCAAACACAAAATCTGCCGAACGGTCATCCGCTCAAACGCACGCCTCAATTACGGCCAAGCACAGGATATTATATCGCAAAATCAGACTGGCGAGACACTATCGAGAGAGAATCGAGTCGGGATCAATTCGGGATCAACTCGGGAGCAACTCGGGAGCAATTCGGGATCAACTCGGAATCAATCTGAACTCCTTTCCGAGGTGCTAACCACCCTCAATGCCCTCGCGCAACAACTCCGTGCCGCCCGAATGGAGAACGGTGCACTCGATATTGAGCAGGCGGAAATGTGTTTCCGCCTCGACAAAAACAACCATCCTACGGCAATCTATTTCGATGAACCAAACGAAGCACACCATCTTATCGAGGAATTTATGCTGCTCGCCAACCGTACGGTGGCACGCGATGTCGGATCCGGCAGACCGTTCGTCTATCGGGTGCATGATCTGCCTAATCAGGAGAAACTCGACAACCTCAGGGATTTTACGAAACGCATGGGGAATAATATACCGCCGCAAGTGCTTGAAATACTGACAATTCGCGCGCAGGCCAAGGCAGTCTATTCTACTCACAATATCGGCCATTACGGACTTGCATTTACCCATTATACCCATTTCACATCGCCCATCCGCCGCTATCCGGATCTGATGGTCCACCGTCTGGTGGACAAATACATCCTCAACGGAAAAACCGTCGCTTGGACGCAGAAGGAACTCCAGGATATCTGCGAGCATTGCTCGGCATGCGAACAGAACGCCGTACAGGAGGAACGCGACTCCATCAAGATCTTCCAGGCAATGTTCATGGCGGAGCATCTGGGGGAGATACTTCCCGGACACATCTCCGGGGTCACTGATTTCGGACTCTTCATACAGCTCGACGAAACACGCTGCGAGGGACTCGTACATATCTCTTCCATCGGAAACAATGGGGAATACTGGCAATATGACGAGAAAAACTACCGTCTGGTATGCGAAAACCATCCTCACCGCAGAAAAAAACGAAACGACCCGGTGGGTAATGACCCGATGGCAAATAGTTATACCTTGGGCGATCCGGTCATGGTGAAAGTCATCCGTGCGGACGAAAATAGGGCACAAATAGATTTTTTGCTGGTATAACTTGCATATATGCGAAATTTTTAGTACTTTTGTGCCGCTAATGAGAAACACCCCATCCGCTATATGCATATACGCCGTTCTGTAATACTCCTCTTTTTCGCAATCGCCTCGTGCGCGTACGCGGAAACTATAGTATTGCGTACGGGCGCACGCGTGAAAGGAGAGATTGTCTTCCAAAACGAAGAAGTGGTGATTGTCCGTGACGCTTCCGGCGCACGCTCTCAATACCCGCGCGCGGAAGTCGTGGGTATCGAGGCGGAAACACCTGTGGTGACGGAGAACCGCCATCAGGGGTCCGAACCGGAAATGCCGGTGAAGAAAGTATCTATCCTGCTCGAACTTGCCGGTGGACTGGGAATCCAGCCCGGAGAAACACCCGGAGGAGCTTGCTCTGTCGGTTTCCTCGTCGGCAGCCATCACATCCGCAACCGTCACGTCTTCGCCGGAGCGGGAGTTGGATACTACGGACTCTTCATGGCCGGTGCCAAGTATAATTTCCTCCCTGTCCAGGTGGCGGTCAGAATGCCTTTCTTGGAGCAGAAGCACGCACCGGTGTTCGGAGTGGCAATCGGTTATGGCATTGCGCTGAGCCGCGATTATAGGGGGGGAATCTATACGGGAATAGACGTAGGCTACCGATGCCAACTCAATCCCAATACCGCGCTGGCACTCACTGCCTTTGTACAGTTCCAGCAGGCACGTATTGCCGCAACGGAATGGATGGCCGCCTCCGACACGCCGGACCAGCCGATTGCTTTTACCAACAATACGGGACGGAACCTCCTTGCTGTCGGACTCAAACTAAGTTTTTATTTCTGATGAGAAAACAGCCACGCAACCATAAAATCACTATCCTGCTCAACCAAAGCGAGCAGCGCGCACTCGATCGTTTCTGCAATCGTTATGGTATCACCAACCGCAGCCGACTTGTCCGCGAATCGCTCATGCGTGCTATCCTCAAAAAACAAGAGGGCGACCAACCAACCCTCTTCGACTGATCACAAATAAAAAACGCCTCCCTTTCGGAAGGCGTTGCCGTCACTATTGGGCGTTTTCATTAACCCAAATAGGTCATCAAAATGTGACTGCGTTGACCTTGGTGAAGTTTCCGGATGGCTTTCTCCTTGATCTGGCGTACGCGTTCGCGTGTGAGGTGCAGTTCGTCACCTATCTCTTCCAGTGTCTTCTCAGGAGTGCCGATACCGAAAAACTTACGCAGGATATCCGCTTCTCTAGGGGTGAGGGTCTGTAGGGCGCGGTCGATTTCCGTGGCCAGCGATTCGCTGATCAGTCCGCGGTCGGCGTTTGGAGAATCTTCGTTCACCATCACATCGATCAGACTGTTGTCTTCGCCATCCACAAAAGGTGCATCCACACTCACGTGGCGACCCGACATCTTCAGCGTGTCGGCAATCTTGTCCACGGGCATGTCCAGCATCTCCGCCAACTCCTCGGCACTCGGCTTGCGCTCGTGCTGCTGCTCAAAACGCTGGTAGGCTTTGTTGATCTTGTTCATCGAGCCTACTTGGTTCAGCGGCAGACGTACGATACGGCTTTGCTCTGCCAAGGCCTGAAGAATCGACTGGCGAATCCACCATACAGCGTAGGAGATAAACTTGAAACCACGGGTCTCATCAAATTTCTCTGCAGCCTTAATCAAACCTAAATTGCCTTCGTTAATCAAATCGGGCAGACTCAGTCCTTGGTTTTGATACTGCTTGGCCACAGACACTACGAAGCGTAGATTGCTCTTGGTCAGTTTCTCCAATGCTGCGCGGTCGCCGTTACGGATTCGGCCCGCCAGTTCTACTTCCTCTTCCACCGAAATCAACTCTTCACGACCTATCTCTTGCAGATACTTGTCGAGACTCGCGGATTCGCGGTTGGTAATGGATTTTGTGATTTTTAATTGACGCATATTCTATCTCATAGAATGTTAATGCTCGCCTTGAGGCAAGGTGATCCGGTCGGGATTCGAACCCGAGACCCACAGCTTAGAAGGCTGTTGCTCTATCCAGCTGAGCTACCGGACCCCGCACTTTTGGTGCAGAAAAAGCGTGCAAAATTACTGCTTTTTTTTGAAATATGCAAATTATAATGCACTTTTTTATAAAAGTGTGTCAAAAATAGCAGCCAAGTCCTGCTTGCGGCCTGCACCTACGTGGCGGTTGACCAACTGACCGTCTTTGAAGAACAGCATAGTCGGGATATTCATAATCCCGTACTCCTCGCAGGTGTCTGGATTGTCATCCACGTTCAGTTTGCCTACGGTCACACGACCGTCGTACTCGTTCGACAACTCTTCCAGAATAGGTAGCATCATTTTGCATGGACCGCACCAGGCAGCCCAGAAATCTACTACTAACGGTTTGCCGGACGCAATCACATCCTTGATGTTAGCGTCAGTAATCTCTACTGTCATAATGATTCTTGTTTGATATGTTTGATGGTTATGCGTTTCTGATTAGGTTTGCGCAGAAGGATATCTGTCAGCGGATCCTCCAGATAGGTCTGTACGGCGCGCTTCACGGGACGTGCTCCGTTCTTTCGGTCATAGCTCCGTTCTACCAGCTGGGCTATCGCCTCTTGGGCTACAGCTAATGTGCGGCCTTGAGGTTTCAGACGTTGCTGCAACTGACTCACCTCTATACCCACGATGCGGGCAATGATATCACGGCTCAGCGGCTCAAAGGTGATTACATTGTCAATGCGGTTTACAAACTCCGGCGGGAACTGTTTCTGCAGCGCTTTGACCAGTGTCTTGTTCACGGCCTGCTGATCCATCTCCTGTGTCCCGAAACCGATACCCGAACCGAATTCCTGCAACTGCCGTGTGCCTACATTGCTGGTCAGGATAATAATGGTGTTCCTGAAATCCACTGCGTGTCCCTGCCTGTCGGTCAAACGGCCTTCGTCCAGCACTTGCAGCAGCACATTGAAGATATCCGGATGGGCTTTCTCTATCTCGTCAAACAGCACGATGGAGTAGGGTTTCCTTCTTACTGCCTCGGTCAGTTTGCCTCCATCCTCATGTGCTACGTATCCCGGAGGAGCACCTACCAGCAGACTCACTGTATGCTTCTCCATATACTCCGACATGTCAAAGCGGATGATGGCATCTTTGCTGCCGAACATCTCTTCTGCCAGACATTGCGCCAGATACGTCTTGCCTACGCCGGTCGGACCAAGGAAGATGAAAGTGCCTATGGGCCTTTTCGGATCACGCAGACCCAGACGGCTGCGCTGGATGGCTCTCACTACGCTGTCAACAGCTTTGTCTTGACCTAAGATACGTCCGCGCAAACGCTCCGACATATGCAATAGATGCTCGTTCTCGTTTCGGGCAACGCGCTGGACAGGCACACTCGACATCATACTTACTACGCTGGCCACATCGTCTGTGGTAATACTGTATGGCGGTTGCTCTTCCTCGCCGGTAGCCTGCTGACGCGCATGACTCCGGGCACCTACTTCGTCCATCACGTCTATCGCTTTGTCAGGAAAGGCACGGTCTGTCAGATAACGCTCTGCCATATTGACACATACCTGCAATACCTCAGGCGGATAAACTACATGGTGATAGCCTCCGTAGCGCTCACTCAGCCTGTCCAGTATCTCCAGCGTCTCCTCGGTCGTTGTAGGCCGGACGGGCACTTTCTGGAATCGGCGCTCCAATGCGCCGTCTTTCTCTATCGACTTGGCATACTCGGCTGTTGTTGTGGCACCTATACATTGCACCTCGCCCCGGGCTAACGCAGGCTTCAGTATATTGGCGGCATCTAACGAACCCGACGCATTGCCGGCTCCGATGATGGTGTGTATCTCGTCAATAAACAGAATGATCTCCGGATGACGCTGTAGTTCGCTGATAACGCTTTTCATGCGCTCCTCAAACTGGCCGCGGTAAGTCGTACCGGCTACCATCGAGGCTATATCCAGCGTAACGATCCTTTTGCCTTGCAGCGCACCGGCATCGGCACTCTTGATACGCAATGCCAGACCCTCTACGATAGCCGATTTGCCTACTCCGGCTTCGCCTATCAGGATCGGGTTGTTCTTCTTGCGACGGCTGAGTATCTGTATCACACGCTCTATCTCTTTCTCACGACCTACTACCGGATCCAGCTTGCCTGACTCGGCTTGTCTGGTCAGGTCACGGCCGTATTTGTCAAGAGCTGTGGTCTTGTTCTTGCCCTTACGTTGCTCTTGGGATTGTCCGCCTTGCTGGGGCGCATCATTCACATCACCCATTTGACCGTAGCCGTTGAAGGGAACAGGGGAGGTGTAGTGCGGCTGACCGTATAGTTCTACCAACTGGTCGTAACTCATCCCCCAGCTCTCTTCCAGGTATGCGGCTGCTCCGTTGACCTGCTCACGCATGATGGCCAGCAGTAAATGTGCCGAACAAACAGCCTCTGACAGATACTCGCGGCTGATACCTTCGGCTATTCGCAGCAACCGGTCTGTCTGCGGCGTACGGGTAGCCATCACTACCATCTGCTGCGGCTCTTGGCGCAGCATCTTGTCCAACTGCTCTTTGGCTGTCTCCGGCTGCAGCGAGGCGCGCTTCAGCAATTCGTAGGCCGAACCTTCACTCAGCCGCAGTATGGCCAGAAGCAGATGCTCTGCAGTCACTTGTGAACAACTCAATCGCTCCGCTTCGTCGCGGGCGTAGAACAGAATCTTATTTAATCGTTGTGTTACTTGCATTATTTGTTGTCCCTCAAAAATCGTGCTAATCTATAGATGTCAGTTTCTTACTGCCAATTTGTCAACAATTCTTGTTGCGTAATTCTTAATTATAAAAGTGCCATGCCAACCCTGCGCGGAACACATCTCTGTTGGTCGGATAGCCGGGCATGGTCAGGTAGTTGATGTTGCTTCGCATAAACAGGTAGTTGAAATGCTGGTATTGCACAAAAAACCGTAAATGGATGGACCGTACATAGAAATTGGCATACACGTTCATCCACGGGTAATTACCTGCCATCTCGCTCTGTTGGTTGGCAAACATGCCGGTGGCAGGGCATAACACGGGAGCATGGTAACGGGTGAAATACCGTAAATCCACACCGATCTGCGCATCCAGTGCCCTAAACCACGTGCCGTGATAATATAGTCTGTGCTGCAGTATAGCCAGTGGTACGGGCAGCACGCTGTCATTCGTGCTGTACTGGATCACAACGTGGTTCTCCAGATTCACCCACGGCGTAGTCAGATCAAGCCCTGCATCTCCGGTGAAAATCTGTACGTTGCCGTCAAATTGTCGTGGCTTCCAGTCGGCGGCGGAAACATAGATAGGTCGTGTCCTGTTCTCGAAACTGAAATCCACACTTGGCTTTATCCATTGGGTGGGGTAGGCTATGGTCGCTCCGCCTAAGAAACGGTAGGTGAAACCGAACTTGTTCTCCCATTGCAGATGGTTCGACTGGTAGTGCTGTAAATACCAACTGGGTGTCTCGCTCTTCGCAAAAGCCCGCGCGTTGATAAACAGATAGTCCTTGCCTATGGGGATGCGTGTGCGGATCTGGCCCTCTACGTCAAACTCGCCTATTTTGTAGCCTACCAGGCATACACGGCCCTCCACATTATACCGCACATACTCACCGCTGTGTTTGTGTATAGCACCGCCTACGTAGGTGTTGTTCGACCATTTGTAATCATAAATACTGTCATACGGCACACTGTCGTTCAGCCATCGCTGACACTCGTTCATGGCGAACACGGTCGCGCCGAACTTCAGCTTGGTGTTGTATGCCTCGCAAAACGTCACAGCTATCGTGTTCCTGATGGTCAGCACATCCGTCGAGTCCTTCGTCTGGCTGTGGTCGTAATAGGTGGTGTCATAGAAATTCTGGTCGGCTGTCTTCTCTATATACCGTCTGTTGGAGTTGTTGGTCTCGAAAATGTGCGAGAACGTAATCAAGGGGATAAACTGCACTTTCAGCGTGTCTTTCTTCACCCTTCTGCCGTCCTCTATCACTTCTATCGAATCTATATACTCCCTTTCGTGAGTGATGGCGTACTGGTTATGTAGATAGCCGCTCAAATACCGGTAGCCGGCCATGGCGTTCAATCGTACCGGCAAATCCTCAGAGCTGAGGCTGCTCCTCAAATCCTCCACATCTTTCAATCCTCCGTTGTCAAACGAACTCAGCCTGCTCCATCCGAATGCTGCATGCATGCTGTAATGGTCGCCGGTGTAGCTGCCCCATACCGACCCGCGGAATAGTTTGCCGGCGGTATTGGCATAGTGTCCTGCCGAGTTCAAATAGTCCATCTCCAAACCCAGATTCAGCTTGCGGCCTATATTGCCGGTGAATAGAAAATCAATGTCGTTCTCCTCATGACCGGTAACAAAACCTCTCTTGTAGGCTACGGTGCTGAACGGAGTGGTGGTGTTGAAATACCGTTGTTGCTGAGGAGTTATTACGTAGGGTGTCATACTCCATGCGAACGGGTCTTCAATGCTCTTCAGCCTGTCTTGTACAATCCGGCTCTCTATAGGTGATACCAGCACATTGCCGTTGGTCGTACTGCTCAGCGAGTAGTTCTGCTGTACATCCACATCGTGGTAGTTCAGCATAGCGGTGTCATTGAATAGGATCGTATCCGCTACAGCCGTGTAGCCCGGCATCTGCCATGTCTTCACTACTGTTTGGGTACGGGGCTGTTTGGCAGCGGCCCACTGGGTCGCTGCCAACAGCACTAATACGATATAAAGTCTTTTTCCTTGCAACTGGAAGACTTCTTTCAACTCTCAACTTTTCTTCTTCAGTTTGGCCTGCAGCTTCTGAATCTCCTCCTCCTGGTTGCGGATGGTCTTCAGCAGTTCGTTCAACTCTTCGTTCTCGATGGTTGTCGGATACTGCTCTTCTACCGTCTGCAGGAAATCGGAAAGGATATTCATGTAATTGATAAACGCATCATAGGCGGACTCAAACTGCGTCTCGCCTTGGTCGATATGGTTCATGTAGTGCAGGTAGTTCACATCCTGCAGACGCAGCCAGTTGGTCTTCAGGTTCTTGTCCTGGCACAGATGAACACGCTCGGCTACGGCGTATAGTTTCTGTACTGCCTCTTGCTGCAGGTCATTGCCTACATATACGCTCAGGTCTTTTGCCTCGCCGCTCCATGTCAGCGGGTAGGGAGCGGATACTACATCCTCGGCAGCCAGTTTCTTGGCAGCCTCGCTTGGCGTCATGAAGCCCATCTCGCGCTCCAGAGCGTAGTACGGCAATGCTTTCAGGAAATCAAAGATACCGGTGCCGGCGTTCTGGCGGACACCGAACGTGTCGGCGCCTACCCAGATGTTGATGATGTCCTCGCCTTCCGGCAGGGAGTGCAGCTGGTTGGCGTATTTCTCCGCGTCTATCGGGAAATTGCCCCATCCCGGATCCGAGAAATGGAAACTCAGCTCGTCACTCAGATTCGTGTTGCGCAGCAGCACTTTCATCTTCGGAGCACCTGCCGACTGATAAACCTTGTTCGGCGTCTTCCAGCTCAGCACATGCTTGGCTCCCTCGGTCAGAATCAGCTTGTAGCCCAACTTGTTCAGGTTGTAGGCGATCTCATCGGTGTAGAGCAACTCGGTGTTCCATACGGCTTGAGGCTTCACGCCTAACACGTTCTCCAACAGAGCACTCTGTTTCTTCAACTGCTCTTTCAGCTCACTCTCATTGTACTCTGCGGCAAGCGAATAACTGAACGGTGTGGCGAGAAACTCCACACACTTGGTCCCGGCCAGCTCTTTCAGGATGTCAATCATCTCAGGGTTGAACTGCTCGAACATCTCAATCATCGTACCGCTTACGCTCAGCGCGCAGTGGAACTTGCCTTTGCTCAGGTTGATCATGTCGCGGATGGTCTTACACAGCGGCATGTACGATGTCTCAACCAGCCAGTTGATGTGCTCCTCGGTGGCCATGTCGTCGTAGTAGTAATGGTCATTGCCGATTTCAAAGAAACGATAGCGTTTCAGACGATACGGATTGTGCATCTGAAAGCAGAAACATATATTTTTCATAAATGACAAATTGTTTAAATGTTCAAATAAATGTCCAAATGGTAATTGCCCAAATGGTAAATTACAAGGTGTGGTTGATCACCCCGTCATAGATCCGTCTTACTTTCAGACCTGCGTCTGACCATTTGATGTTGTTCACTTCCGCCTGACCCAACTCATGCAGGCTCTTGTACATCGCCGGATACTTGACAATCGCGTAGATGGCATCTGCCATGGCGTCGATGTCCCAGTAATCGGTCTTGATGGCGTGCTGCAATATCTCGGCGCAACCCGACTGGTGACTGATAATGGACGGACAGCCTACCTGCATCGCCTCCAACGGACTGATACCGAAAGGCTCGCTCACACTCGGCATGATATATACATCGCTCATCGCCAGCATTTCCTGTACCTGCTTGCCGCGCATGAAACCCGGGAAGTGGAACTTGTCCGCAATACCGCGTTTGGCTACCAGGTCAATCATCTCGGCCATCTTGTCGCCGCTGCCGGCCATCACAAATCGTACACCGTCGGTCTTGCTCAGCACACGTGCTGCGGCTTCTACGAAGTACTCCGGACCTTTCTGCATCGTGATTCGGCCGAGGAAAGTCACCAGCTTGTCTTTCCGCTCAGGCTTGGTGAACTCCTCCGGATGAGCCAGCGGCTCTACGGCGTTGTGTACGGTGCTCACCTTGCGCGGGTCAATGCCGTATTTCTCTATCACCGTTCGCCTCGTCAGGTTGCTCACGCACATGATGTGGTCTGCCTCGTCCATGCCGCGTTTCTCTATCGCAAAAACAGTCGGGTTGACATTGCCGCGGCTGCGGTCGAAATCCGTGGCATGAACATGGATAACCAGAGGCTTGCCGCTGATATGCTTCGCGAACACGCCCGCCGGATAAGTCAGCCAGTCGTGGCTGTGGAT
>FLNW01000005.1_pt1 | contig 22750 bp, 46 predicted proteins | sample 1140371 | NCBI WGS metagenome assembly FLNW01 (sample SAMEA3878170, study PRJEB12797) | bioreactor metagenome | biome: Moose rumen | place: Sweden | collected 2011-10
GGCGGGCTGCTGGTCGTTACTCGTTGCCGCCGAGAACCGGGTCGTGATCGAAGAAGTCGGCGATGATCTTATCCACGTCCTTGATCACGCGGTAGGTGTTCACGCCGCTCTTGCCGTCGATGGAGGCCAGCACCTTGTCCCGCCATGCGTCCAGCTTGGTGGCGAGGACTTGCCGTCTCAACTCAATGTTCCGGGTGAAGATGTCCCAGTACCGCTCGAAGTTCTCATCCATGAGTGCGAAGTCGGTGATGGTGTTCACAACCTCGTAGTTATCCGTGATGCCGTCCTTGCTGATCGTGTAGACGCCCTTGCTCTGATACCGGGCGATCAGCCGGGCCTCAAACCCGTGCTCCTTCCAATACTCCTCGGCGTGCTGCTCGGCCTTGCTGGCCTCCCATTCCAGATTGCTCTTTGCCATGTGATTCTCCTCTCTGCCCCGTCCTCTGGGGCCGGTTGTTGGTTTACAGGTGGTGGTTGTATTTGAAGCGGCTGTTGTTGCCGTTCAACTTGATCTCCGTGACCTCGAAGCACCCACCGTCGCGGTCGATGTGCTCCGTCCACGCGCTGCCGCCGAACTCCTTGAGGAGCTTCTTTGCGGTCGTGACACTGCATCCCTCGATGGTGTCGTCGATGGGCGAGCAGCCGTACTCCTTCATGGTGTCCGGGCTGGCGTCCTCCGGGAAGCGGTAGTAGTTCAGCCTCATAGTCTTTACCTCCTCGTGATCTTGTAGCAATCAGGGAACTCGTGCCGGGCCACGTATTCCGGGTTGATGAAGCGGTAGATGTTGAACCCCGCTGCGTGGGCGTCGAACTCGTTGTCGTGCCAGCCGCCCCGCACCCGGCTGGTGCGGATTGTGATCTCGTCGGCGTCCGTCTGCTTGAGGAAGCCGTAGAGGTTCTCAATGGTCTTGCCCTCGATGGTGATGCGCTTCATTGTCTGTCCCTCCGTTTCATTGATGGCCCAGTGTCCTGCGGTTCAGCAGAAGGCCGCGTCGATGGCGTCGCGCTCTGCGGTCAACTGATCGATGTTCTGCTGGCAGCAGGCTTTCACGAAAGAGTTCCGAGTGCCGTTGCGCCGCGCGGTTTCCTGCGCGATCTCCTTCTTGTAGGTTTTCATAACCTCAACCAGCTCGGCCCTCGCGTCCTGCATCCTGCGCTCAAATCTCGCGGTGTGCTTCATGGTTTGTTCCCCTCTCGCTTCGTTCTGGGACTATAATAGCATCTTTATTACATTTTGTCAAGTAGTAAAATGCAATAAAGCAAGAAAAAATTTAGCGGAGGCAAGGGGAGGGACGCCGATGCCTCCGCAGGCCGGTTGCCCGGCCTATCCAACCTTGTGAATCAGGGTGCGGAAGTGGAACCGCTGGATGTTCCAGCCGCCAGCGCCGATGGTCGTCACCTTTGCGGTTCCGCGCTCGCCGACGATGAATCCGTTCAGGTCGCCCTTCTCGCCGACGCTCAAGCCGGAGGCGTCCACGATGGTGCCGACCTCGCGGTTCGTCCGCTCGATGATGTCGTCATACATGGCGTTCGCGTCCATGTCCAGCTCCTTGCTGATTTTGGCCTCGTCCAGAGCCGTGCCGCGAATCTCGCCGCCCTGAATGTAGCGGAAGATGAAGCTCCACCGGCCAACGTACTCCTTCCGGCGTTCCTTGTACTCTTCCTTGCGCTCCTGCGCCTTCGGGTCTTTCCACGGGCAGTTGTTAATCCAGTCGGTGTACTCGCGGCTGTACTCGGCCCACTCCCGGCGCGCGTCCAAGAACTTCTCGAACTGCTCCTTGTACCACTCTTTGCAGGCCAGCTTCCACGTCTCCAAGAAGTCGAGGATGGGCTTCACGTTGCGGCTGTTCGCCTTCTCGATGGCCTGTGCCAATTCCTGCCGGTAGTCGGCCAGCGCCTGCTTCGCGGCATCCAGCTCCTTGCCCGTCCACTTGAGATCGCTCTCGTCGTAGCAGTAGGGGTTGACCTCCCAATTCGTGGCTGCGGCCTTCTCGATGCGCTCCATCTTCTTCGTCAGCTTCTCCACGGCCTTCTCACGTCCGGCGATCAGCTTGTTCAGGCTCTCGATGCTTTTCATTGTGATGTCCTCCTTCGTGATGGGGCCGGGTTTCGCCGCCCGGCCCGGCGTCGTCGTGTTATCGGATGTTGATCGCTGCCGCCTCCGGGAACCAGATCGCGGCGAGTTCCGCGAGCTTCTTGCGGTTCCGGCGCTCCACCCGGCAGATCAGCTTCTCCTCGAACCAGCGGTAGCCGCCCTTGTTGTACCTCTTGCCATCCCAAACGAACACTCGGTAGTCGTTGAGGTTCTTGGAGCGTTCAAAGCTGAAATCCTCGGTTCCGGCCCCGACCTTCTCGCCGGTGCCGTCATACTCGGTGTAGCCGAACTCGTACTGGCTGGGCCGCTCGATCTCGCGCTTTTCGCCCTTCCATTCAACCGTCACCGTGTGCCGCCAAGTACGGATTGCCTTGGCCCCGTACAGCTTCAAGGTTTCGTATTCCTTCATCGTGTGTCCCTCCGCTCTCGTTTCGTTCTGTAGCTATATTAGCATATTTATGGCATTTTGTCAATACACAAAATGCAATAAAACATAAATATTTTTGCGGAGGCAGGAGTGAAGCCTTGCCTCCGCTGGATGCGCGCCGGGCCTACCCGGCGATCTTCTCACACTGGCTGATCTTGAAGAAGTGGGCGGTTTTCATAAACATATGCGTCTCCTCGCCGCCGTCCTCGTCGCCGCCCTCGGCCTTCTTGGTGCGGGCCTTCCAGATGGTGAAGGCGGCGATGTTCTTCTCACCCTTCTTCACCTGATAGCCCATCGCCTTCCAAGTGTTGTAGGTGTGAATCGGTTCCGGCTCCATCAGCTCCTGCTTGGTGCCGTCCGGCAGCTCCGTCACCAGCTTGCGGCCAGTGGTTCCAATGACGCCCTCTTTCATCAGGCGGCAGGATTCCATGAAGATGATCTGCTCGTTTGTCACGGTGATTTCCTCCTTTGTGGTCGATTGGCGCTTACTTGTCCATCCTGCGGAAAATCTCGGCGCGGGTGAGGGCGATGTCCTCGTTATTCTTGCCGAACTGGTTGGTGTTCACGAAGGAAACGTACTGGTTCAGGAGTTCCTCTTTGCTGGCGTTTTCCAGCCATTCAATCTTCTGCTCGCGCGTCATGGTGTCTCGCTCCTCTCTTGCTGTTGTGCCTATATTAGCAAAGATATTGCATTTATTCAAGTGATAAAATGGAATAAAGAGAAAGAAAATTATCGGAGGCAGGAAAGAAGCGACCTGCCTCCGAAGGTCGTTCATGCTGCGTCGTTGCCGGAGGGCTGGGGCTGCGGCTTGGCGGTCTGGAAATCGGCGATGCGCTGGGCGTTCCGGCGTTCGATCTCCTTCATCAGTTCGAGCTTCTGCGTGGTGGTCATGTGATTTCCTCCTTTGTGTTGGTCGGTTTGCCTGCCGATTAGGCGAGGCGGTATTCGTTGGAGAAGTAGCGGATGTAGTAGTGTTGCTCGTCCTTCCAAACCTTGCGGGTGATCTTGATCTCCTTCGTGGTGATACGGCTCTTGCCGGTCTTGCGCTTGAGGTAGCGAACGGCGGCGGCGATGGCCTTGTCGCTCGTCATTTCGGTGGTCTTGGGCGACCAGCGCGGGTCGCGCTTCATCATGCGGTCGTACTGAACGTCCTGCATGGCCTTGTACTCGTCAAAGTCCTCGGTGAAGTAATCCTCGTTCCTGTTGATCTGGTAGAAGGTGCGCTGCTCGATCACGTCCAGCTTGTTATTCCAGAGGGTGGGGTAGCTGTCGGCGAAGGGGTTGCAGTGCGGGCGGCGCTCGTGGGTCTCGGTGCTGCGTCCAATGGTCAGCTGTACGTATTCGATCTCACGGCGCTCGTCGTCCCGCCACTCACGCTCGTCGGTCAGCAGGGTGCGGATTACTTCCTTGCCGTCGGTAACGTCGATCTTGGCGATCTCGCCCTGATGGCCGTTCATTGTCGTGGTGCTGATGGTGTAGCCCTTGAGGATGTAGTCCTGAACCTTCGCGGTGAAAATGGCCTCGATGTCGTGCTTCTTCATGGTGTTGCCCTCCTGTGTTGTTCTCTTTTCTATGGCTGTATTTTAGCAAAATGATTGCATTTTGTCAAGGGACAAAATGCAATAAAAGAAAAGAAAACCAAGAAAATTTATCGGGCCGTGATGCGCGTCACCGCGTCCAGCGAAATCTCGCAGGCCATGCGCTGCTCCGTGCTGCCATCCGGGAACCGCTTGAGGTAGTCCCGCGACTGGAAGCGCCCGGTGCATTGAAGCGTGTCGCCGACGTTGAAGTTGCGGGCAACGTGCGCCCAATCGTGCCACGCGATGCACACGACGTAATCCTGCCGCCCGCCGCCGCGCGGGATGGCGATGTTCAGCTCGCACACGTCCCGGCCTCGTGGCGTGGTGCGGAAGCCCGGCTCCCGGCAAAGGTGGCCGGTGAGGTTCACCGTGTTCTGCACGCTCCAATTCGGTGCCGCCTTGCTGACGCTGCTGGCGTAGACCACCAGCCTGTGAACACAGTTCGGATAGGCCGCACGATCTCGGCGGCGCAACACACCGGCGACGGAAACGTACTCGCCGAAGTTCATGTCGGCGAGCGTCTGCTCGTCCCCCACGAACGGAACATGGTCGATCTCGCCGGAGCGGCGCGGCACCGACAGCATCCCCTCAAAGATGCGGTAGCCGCGCTCGCTGTAGACGTAGACCGGCTCACGTTCGACCGTCCCGACGAGGTAGACGTCGTTGGTTCCGGCTTCGATTCTCTGATCTGTCATAGCTTACTCGTTCAGTCCTTTCGTGGATTCCTCAAAACCGCATTTCGGGCAGGGCTTTGAAGGCGCGTTCTGGTTCCCGGCTGGCGTCCTGACTGTGTTCCCGCAGACAGTGCACTTCCAATCCCACTGTTCACGGTAGCGGGCGCTGCGGCCCATGCCGACGCGCACCTTCACATAGCCGTCGTACTTCCAGCGGCTGTCAATCGCTCCCATGCTTCCTCCTTTTGACTTCGCAGAAGTCGCCGCCGCAGCCATCGCCGCCCTCGACCTTCCGCAGATTTTCGACGTTCACGGCGCGCTCCCGTCCGTCCTCGTCGCCGATATTCACATAAAGGTCGTGCCACGACTTCCACGGATAGCTGACGACCGTCCACGTCTTGTTCTCGTCGTCCTGCTCGACGTCGCCGACAAGCCTGACCTTATCACCCGGTTCAAACAATCTCGTGGCCTCCCTTCACGGCATCGAGCCTTTTCCCGTCGCGGTCAAAATACTTCGACGGCAGATACCGCCCGTCTTTTGCGAGGAAGCATTTGCGCCGAGCCTTGCTCAGTCGCTCAATCTCGCGCACCTTCAAAAGTGTGGCCTTCCGGAAATAGCCTTTTGCCGTCCAACGCTGGAAGCGGCGGTGCAGCCAGTAGTAGCTCTCCCATTTCTGCGAGAAGAACGTCTCGGTGATGAAGCGGTTTCTGAATATCGCCGTGGGAATGACTTTCAGCTTCTCGCAGCCAATCCGGGCCGACATATTCTTATGGATTACCTCGATCATCGTCCGCGCTTCCTCGGCGCTTTCCAGCACGCATACGCCATCGTCGTCCGGCCAGTTTGCAAAGATCGGAACCGTTTCACCTTCCTTGACGCCTGCCCGCTCCATCATGGCGTAAAGCTCCAAGTGTCCGAACTTTTCCTTGATGTTGCGGTAGTTTGCCACAAAGAACTTTGGCATCTCGGCGTCGTCGAAGCTGGCGATCACGCACGGGCCGATGTTCTTCTTATCACTCATAATCTTCCTCCTCGTCCTCTGTGTAGTCGATGCAGTCACCCGGCCAGCACTCGCAGCCGAGATAGTCGAACATCCGTGCCGGGCATTCGTCCATGTCCAGCGGCGACTTGCCGGTGCGCTTGCACCGCGCCGTGTCGGGCAGCACATAGATGTCGATGCTGGCATCCTCACGAACCCTCAAGCAACCAGCCACGGTATGCACCCCTTCCATGCCAGTATGATAAAAGCCAAGAACCCGGTAAGGACAATCCAGATGAACACGGCACGCAGTTTGCCGAAGAGATCAGCGCCGGAGGACAAGCTCACGAGCGCCTTTGACGCTCCGACCCAGCACGTCAACAGAATCATGACAACGTCCCTTGCAATCATTCGGTTTCCTCCTCCCCCTGCTGATCTCCGTACCGCCGCCAGATTTCCGCGAGGTTGGCTTGAATCGTCATGTGGCCGATATACCCCAGACTGCTCGCTTCATAGTCGATTTCGTCCAGCAGTTCCTTGAGCGGCCTTGAATCTGGCTCGTTGGTTACGACGATCTTCACTTCCACGGCGTCACCCTCCTTTGTGCCTCGGTCGGTTCGACGTCGCCCGTCCAGACGCGGCACCCGTATAGCTGGTTGTAGAAGCCCAGCAGGTTCTCGACGGTTGAATTGCCATCTATGCAGGCTGTGTTGCCATCGGCCCAAACAAAGGGACGCAGTTCAAAGAAATCCGGCTCTCCGTCGCTCGGAGGATACCAGTTTTCCAGCCATCCACACCCGACCTGCGTGGCCGCAAATTCGTCAGCAGACAGAACACGGGGAACCTTCGCCTCCCGCACGCCCAGCAGGTAATCGGTCGAAACACACAGCACGTCGGCGATCTTCACAACGGTGTCTGCTTTCGGCATCCTCGTACCGTTAATGTACCTGCCTATGGAGACTTCCGTCACGCCAACCCTGTCGGCGAGCTGTCGCTGCGTCATTCCGTGCTGCAACAAACCGGCAGAAATGCGCGCCCCGAGCGTTCTTCCGATGTCACTCATTCTGCAACACCGCCTTACTATGTTTCTTGTTCGATCTCTTGGCAGCGTGGGGCAGGATTTCAGGGAGCGCCTCTTTGATCTTCTGCAACGCTTCCTCGGCAGTCAACCCGCCGTCCGGGTCTTTGGTCTTTTTGCCGCGCTTAACCCATATCTCCAACAGACCATAGCGGACGCCGTAGCTGATTCGGTTCTGGATTACGCTGATTCCCCAGCTCGTCCCCAATACCTCGTCACCGGGAACAGTGATCTGCGCACCGCCCATGCATGGGCGCTCAGAATATTGGTGGACGATCTTCTCTTTGGTGAGCAGCTCGTCCAGCTTCTTCAATTCCTCCGTGTTGACGGCAGGAAAGGCTTTCACTCCGAGCAAGTCCGGCATCATGCTGTAGCCTTCCTTGATCTCATTTCCCAAATCTATTCCCACGGTGTCGCCTCCCTCTGCGCGTCGGTCGGTTTGGCCGTCCAGCAGCGCCAGATTTTATTATACGACCTGATTCCTAAACACCCATAAGTGCACATGTGGGTAGCGTTATAGAACATCGTTTCCTTCTCGATATTGACCCAATAGACAAAAATCCAAAATCCTTTTCTTCCATGCCATGTACCACAGCTTTCCAACCATACTGGCACTTCTTCATCATGTGCGTCCTGCACTTCTTCCAGCGTCATCACCCTTGCCACGGGCGCGGGCCGGACGGAGGGCAAATCCTTAATCTCTGAATACAGCTTATTGCAACGGATTTCTACGCTTTGTGACCACGTTGCGGTTTTTGCGAAATCAATGGCTTTCAACACTGCCTCCCTGCTCACCGCGTCCTCGCAGGGCTGGGCTTGCAGCGGACACCATTCTGGCCGTGGCAACCCGTAGGGCGCTTCGATCCTCTTGTCGCGCGAAGCCTTAACCGCCTGACAGTACATCGGATATTCTGCGTGAAAGCATGGACAATTACCGCACTTATCTGGCATAGCAATATCAATCAAGATCATTCCCACTTCACCGCCTGTCCGCATATCGGGCAAGCAACCCAATGTCTCGACATGTCGCAACCGCATACCGGGCACGCTCCGGCAAAAATAATCGGCGTAGAACATTTTCGCTCCTTCGGCATAGAAAACATCCTTGTCCTTTTCGGCTCTTGGCCTTTCAGCATGGCGATGGCGTCATTGATTGCGTTGCAAGCCTTGTCCGGCTCGGCGATGTAGCCGTCGATTATATCGTTTGCAATCTCTCCAAGCCCTATCAAAACCTTCACCCGCTTCTCCTGTTTATCCATCCCACTTCACGCCCTCCATCTGCTCTTTCGACGGCTTAGAAGTCCAGCAGCGCCATGTGACGTTGTAGTTCTTCGGCTCCCAGTATTCCGCGACGGCCCACGATGCGCCGGTAACGATCTCCTTCTTCTCGTCCTCGGTCGTCCCGCTGTAAATGTCCCAGCCGTGCAGACCACCGTGATCTTCAATATAGATCGGCGTGTCATATTCGAGCGCCAGCACTTGTTTTAGTGTCAGCAATCGAGGCGCTTTCGCCTCCATCACATTCCCGACCTGCTCCGGCGTGTAGCGCCGCATGATCGTCGCCCAGTCTATCGAATCATCGCTGGGCGCTGGATTTGTCACCGTTTCCGGCTCCTGCGCTTTCAGCGCGACGGATGGCGCTTCTTTCACGGCTTTCCATGCTATGTCAAGCCCGGTGCAGATTGCCCGTTTGCGTTCCTGCATATCATGCGGGTCGGTATCGTTTGGAGAGTACGCATATCCAACATCGGCAAGATACCGCAGCAGCTCCTCACGGCTCACTGCGTCCTCGCAAGGTATCTGCGCGTTGATCAGCTCAAGGGCATCCTCCATCACCGCAATTTCGCAATCGGTTTTCAGATATTGACACTGACGTTTTTTGCAATCGTCCTTATAGATTGCGAAATTTTGATGCGTCAAACATTCCAGACCTTTGATTGTTTTCTCCCGCTTCTCCTGTTCAGTCAATCCCATTTCGCCTCCTCTCGCTGCTTGTCAGACGGGCGTGAACTCCAACAGCGCCACGTCACGCCGTAGGTGTCCGCTTTCCTGTCCTCCCATCCGCTGTGAATCGGGCCGAAGCGCCTCCACCATCCATCCTCGACGAACCACAGGACGCTGGCTTCGAGGTAGGTCAGCACGCCCTTGTCGTTTGCAATCCGCGTCTCTACCCATACCGGCGTGTTCTCACCGCCGTCAACCGGCAGCTTTGCCACTTCCTCCACGGCCAGCACACGCGGCCCGGAATCGTGCAGAATGGCGGCGTCATGGGCCTGCAGCCAGCCGGACGAGTACAGGACGTTCATGGCGTCCGTCTCCGACATATTCATCGGCAGGACGTTCGGAAGATCGGCGATGTCCTTCCGCGCGTCCCGGACGCCTTTGATATAGGCATGGTTGCGGTTACCGCGCTCAAAATCCATGCGCTTATCCAGTCTCAATAGGGCCTCGCCTCGGTCGATTGCGTTCTCGCAAGGTTTCATGGATTCAAGCCTCACGGCCTCGAACTTCTTTCTCATTTCGTCAATGTTCACCTTCGGCGTCCTCCTTCTTGTGCATCAGTTTCCACACGTCGCTCTCAAGCGACCTAATCCTCATGTCGTAGTCCACGATGCGGCTGTGCGTGGTTTCGATGTAGTATCGCACCTTGAAGGCATACCGCGTTTCAACGACCGAGCGCACCACGCACCTGACGGCCCAGACGATCAGGGCGATGCACAGGGCGACCGCACACACGGTTCCGACCGTCAGCGTGACCTTCATGTAGATGTCGATCATCTTGTCCACGGCGTTTCCTCCATCTGCTTCCTCGTCGGCTTGCTCGTCCAAAGACGGACGTGCGGGTTGTAGTTGCTGCCGCCCGGCATTTCCTCCCTGCGGGCTTCCGACCAGCCGTCAATCGTTTCGCCGGGCTTGATGATACCGTGGCCGACGGCGTTGCTGCGCTCCACGTCGTCGCACTCCACCCAGCAGGGCAGGAATCCGGCGTCGTCGATGTCCGGGTTGCCGTCGTAATCAGCAGCCGTCAGCGGTCGTGCTGGCGCGCTCAAGACATCGAGGACGCTTTTCAGAAAACCGACGTCGCACGTCGTATAGTCCTTGTCGGCCCACTCTGCGTTGTGAATCGTTGTGCGCAGGCACTCGACGATCTCCGCTTTCTTATGCTGCACCCCACGCCACCACCTTTCGCAGCTCCTCGGTGGGCCGGTGTGTCCATAACCGCCAGTTGACACCGCAGTTTTCCCAATCGATCACGTCCGGCAGGGCAAGCATCCCCTGCGTGAGAACGCCATGCTCTCCCGTGATGATGGCGGGTTCCATCCGGCAGGTGTCCTCGTAGCGCCACTCATACCATACCGGCATACCTGACGCCTCGAACCGCTTTCTGTCCGGGTCGATGCCGAGGATGCGAGGCTTGACGACGTAGGAACCGGCGACGGTCCGAGAACAGGTTCCGGGCTTCAACATATCTGAATCACCTCTTGTCAATCAATTTGAAGGGCCTGCCGCAGAAGGGGCAGAACTGGAAGCCGGTGTGGCAGGGGAGCATCTCACCGCACGCCTTGCACACATAATCCTCGTACTTGTCGGAGTAGACGATCTCGGCACAGTCGAACACGGCGAAGCTGTGGGGAATGGGCTGCTTGATTCTCCGCTTGTTAATCTCACAGCCCTTGTTTGCGCAATCCGCAGCGCAGAAAGTGATGTCCTCGTTCATTGCCTCGCCTCCACTGATTTCATGGCGTCCAATATGCTGTGCTTGAGTTGCCGATCTGTTTCGTTGCCGCTGCATTCCGCTCCATAAGACCGGGCGATGTTTGCGAGTTCTTCACCGTGAACGAGCGGCTCGTCGTCGCTGTACTGCTTTATGGCATAGACGATCTCCGCGAGCGTGTCGGCGGCTTCCAGAATCGCGCCGTCCTCGTAATCGCTTGCTGCTTTGTGGATTGCCTTGACAATCTCGGCATCGTTCAGCTCGTAGTTTTCGTAGAACCGTCCCATTGCGGTTACCTCCCGTTGAGCAGGTCGGCGTTGACCTCAAAGTAGATGAACCGGCTGTTCTCGCTGACCTTCCTGCCGCCGTGCAGGGTGATGTAGGCACAGATCGTGTCGGCGTATTTCGGATAGTTCTTCACGCTGACCTTGATCTCGGTCTGGCCGGTTTTCTCAATCATCCGCATTTCCATTCGTGGCACCTCCGTTCGTCTGCGCCGTGCTGCTCGTGCGAACCGGGAGAATCAGCCAGAAGAAGTCGGAGACGGTGGTCGTGCTGCACAGCACGCAGGGCTGGATGGAATTGTTCAGGTGGAGCGTCACGGTTCCACTGTCGAACATCTTCATGGCGTCGGACAGGTAGACGACGTTGAACGCGATGTCCAGCGGGCTACCGTTTACCTCGGCGTCGAGGACTTCCAGCGTCTCGTCGGTGCCGCTGCTGGCATACACACTGATGGCGTCATCCTGAATGGAGAGGCGAATGAGGTTGTTTGCACCCAGCCGCGCCATCAGGGCTGCGCGCTCCACGGCGTCGCCAAACTCCCGCGCGTCCACAGTGCAGAGGGTGGTGTAGCTCTTGGGCATGATGCCGCGCCAGTTGACGTACTCGCCCTCGATCAGCGTGCATTTGATGTCGGCGCTGCCGAACTGCATCTCGAAGTCGGAGGCGCTGAAATTCAGGTCAATCAGTTCCTCACCGCCAGCGACCAGCAGCCGCTTGATGGCTTCCAGCGACCGGCCCGGCACGATGACCTTGCAATCATCCGGCAGGGAAGAAGGCTTGATCTCCATCACGCCCAGCCGGAAGCCGTCCAGCCCGACCATGCTCACGACGCCGCTCTGGACGTCGATGCAGCCGCCGGTCAGCACGGCGCGCATATCCTCGCGGGCGATGCACTTCTCCACGGAGACGATCATGTTGTAGAACTCGACCGCCTGAATGGTGATCTTGTTGGTGGTTGCGATGTCCGGCTTGAGCGGGAACATCTTGGCGTCCTGCCCGGCGAGACGAGACTTAGCCCGGCCACACTTGACGGTGAACACTTCCTTGTCGTCCGTGGTGACGTCAATCCTGCCGTCCGGCATCTTCTGCACCACGTCGGCCAGCAGCTTGCCGCGCACGGCAGACACGCCCGGCTCGTCGATGTCGCAGGGGATAGTGAAGGAAATCTGCATCAGAGAATCGGAACCGATCAGCTTGAGTTTGCCATCGCTCGCGTCGAGCATGACGCACTCAAGGATGGGGTTGGGCGTCTTGGGCTGCAATGCCATGTTGACGATCTTGAGCGCGTTGCGCAGATCGGCGACCTGTGCGGAGAATTTCATGGGGTTTACCTCCTTCAAAATAATTCGCCGGTAACAACTTGCGTAAGCCTTTTTCAGCTCCGCAGATGTCACCGGCGATGATTTGCCCTCTTATGGTTTTAAGCTGCTGGGAACTGAGCTGGCCGCGAACACTGCCGAGCCGCTTCAAGGCGGCTGTGATTTCGCTCTGGCTTGCTTCATGTGCCATGCTTCCTCCTTTGTGAATGGTCGATGCTGGAAACGAGCCACATTTGTCGGCTTGCTTTTTGCTTCCGTTGGCTGTGGCACACCGCCCTCTCGTTGTGGGCTGTACGGCGTCGCTCTCCGTCGTGTCGCAGTTACTATCGGTCTGTGTTCCGTCCGGCTCGCGTCCCGGCTGGTTGCCGGGAACATCCAACGGAGGGGAGCGACCCCGCATGACGATCATCAGGGAAGCCACGGACTTGCACCGCGAGCGACTTTGGCTTTCAGTCGCTTTCGTTTTCTTCCCACATCAGGGAGCCTTAAACCCGTCGCTAATCGGGCAGGCTCCCGCCTTCGGAACCTCGGAGTGATCAAGCTGAGAAGGTTCCAGCCGGTGGCGCTTATAGCGCCGAGACAAAACCATGCGCAGCATGGCTGCTGGTCGGGCGGTCGGGCTTTGAACCCCATAGCGCAGCCGGGGCAAGGTTCATCCGTGCTGCCTATCCACCCGTCGCTCCGGGCCGGATAACCCATCGTCCGGCCCGGTCATTGTCTGGCAGAGCTCTCTGATTCACTCGGCGCTGCTAATCGCCGGTCGCCGCCACATGGAACCGCATGAGTGCGGCGTGATGCCGCAAATAAAAGGCGGTGCGTCGAACGGTGCTGCGGGTCGTGTCGTGTCGTATACGAACCCGGCGCTTGGTGACTTCCTGATATACGGAATCGCACAGTCTATTCAATAGCTCTGCAATATCAGAGAGCGTAGAGGCCATGCTTTGGCCGCAGTTGCAGAGCGTTTCGATCACCAGCATGAAGTCGTCCGTTGGGTCGGTCGTGCTGGTGGTAAGGGTAAGGTCGCGCCCCTCCCGCTGATCTTCGGGCGGTCTGCCTGCAAGCCGCTGTTGAAGCCATTGGATGGATTCAGTCACCAGCTCCGCGAGGCGCTCTCCGGCCCTCTTGAAGATCTCCGAGAAGTCGAACATCGTGCGCACCTCCTTCCTGCGCTTGGTTATGGCTGGCCGGTCTGCAAACCAGCCAGCCGGTGCAAGTGCGTCCCGGCAATCCGCGCGGTGACGCCTCGCTGCCGTCTTTCCGAGCTGCCACTGGATTGTCTTACAGTTATGCACTCAAAGTTTCCAGAACCCCGTTGTGCCTGCCGCTCCGGCGACTGCAGCGCCTGTCGGCAGCTTCCCGGACGTGTGGGATTTGAACCCCTCCGCGTCGCGGCGTTACCAGCACCGCTTCGCTCGCCCTCCGAACATTGTCATGTCGGCGCTCCGTCCGTCGCTTTCTTCTGTGCGACCTTTACGATCTTCACATAGGCTTCGCCGTCGTATTGCTTGTTCAGCTCGTCCAGCTTTACCAGCGCCTTGCGCTTGTAGCTGGTGGTGTAGGGCTTCCCGTTCTCGCCCATGATGTACTCCCGATTGACTATCGTCTTGCCGGTGGCGTCCGTGACGCGGGAAGTACGCACCAACCTGTACTGCTGGTATCGCTCCAGGTTGTCCTCGTCCGGCAGCAGCTCGTAGTCCTCGACCTCTTGGAGCGTCAGCGGCCTTGCGTAGCAGACCCAGCCCCAGATTTCGTCGCAGATGTTCTCGTGCCATGTGCGGAACGCCAGCGAAACCGTCAGTATTTCGCCGCCCGGATGCGCACCGGGAGCCGGAGGGCGAAGTCGCAGATAGTAGCCGTAGATGGCCTCGCTCTTTTCGCGGGCGATCATCGTGGCGACCTGAATGCCCTCCTCGATTGTCCTGCTCTCCAAGCCCTCGCGCCTCCCTCCGTGTCAATCTTGGTATTATTATAGCCGCTATTAGTGTCATTGTCAAGAACTATTTTGACACTATCAGAAACTTTTTGTATAAAAAAACTCCCACCGCATGGGTGGGAGGGTGTCACTTCTTGGGTTCCGTGGGATTCAGCCAGTTATCGAGGAAGGTTATCATCTGTGCGCGGGCAAGGTTCTCGCGCTCCTTCGACAACTGCGTGTAGAGGTTCATGGTCATGCGGATGTCAGCGTGGCCGAGGTAGTACATGGCCGATTTCACATCAACCCCAGCATCGTATAGGGCCGTCGCGTATGTGAAGCGCAGGTCGTGCGCCCGGACGGAGAAGCGCGCCCGCTTCGCCTCCTCCTGTGCCTTTTCTTCCTTCTTCTCGCAATCCTTCCGGCGTCCCTGCTGGATGGGCGGCTCGCCGTTCAGAATCCGCTCCATGATGCTGTTGAACATCCCCATGCCACAGGTGAAGGAGGACTGTGTGAGCTGCTGGCCGGACTTGCTCTTACACACCGGCCCTTTGCGCTGGGCCTTCGGTATGGAATCGAGCGCCTTGTAGAGCGGCTCGCACATCGGGATTGTGCGCATACCGGCCTCGGTCTTGGTGACTTCTTTGATTACGGCCTGATTGCGGACGATCTCGGCAGCGCGCCGGACGGTGATGGTGCGCGCCTTCATGTCCACGCTGTCCCAATCGAGGGCGACCAGCTCACCGCGCCGCAGCCCGGCAAGCATCATAATCATCGCCCATAGCCCGGTATAGTGTATGCTCCAATGCTCGAAGATCATGTCGATCTCCCACTTCTCAAGCGCACGGTGGGTGCCGGACGTGCCACTCGGCAGCTCCAATTCCTCGCTTGGGTCGTCGGGGATGACCTTGTTCTGGCGGGCCTTGCGGAATATCTGCTGAATCACCATGCGGTATTTTGTCAGAGAGGACTTCGACATCCCCTTCATCGCCAGCAGGCAGCGGTACAGGTGGATGTTCCGCACATCCTTGATCTTCATGCTGCCGATCTCGGAGTTGAGCTTCTTGACGTAGGTATCATATGATACCTTGTTCGTCCCCTTGATCTCCGAGCGGTAGGCGTTCATCCAGATTTCCGTCCATTGGCGCACGGTCATGCGGTCAGAGAAGCGATGCAGACCCAGCGCCCGCTCCTTCTCATATTCCAGCTTCTTCAAGCGCGCCTCGACTTCATCAGCGCCGGTGAACTTCTTGCGAATCCGTTTACCTTCGGCGTCCCGGCCATAGTCGCCGTAAACGGTGACTGGCTTCTCACTCATTGTCCATGAAGATCAGCCTGCGGGCGTCCACGAACACATCGCGCAGGTGGGCCAGCTTGGCCTCGTCGGGCGTCTTGAGATAGAGGGCGAGGAATTTATCGACTTCCAGCAGCAAGCCGTCAATCGCTGCCTTCTGGCCCTCCGTGGCACGTTCATAGCACAGTTCCAAGTCGTAGAACTTCTCGGCAACGTTGTCGCGCTTATGCCACCCGGCGTTGTCGTCGATGCCGAGCAGGAAGTCGGTGGACACGCCCAGCGCCCGCGCCAGCTTCACCAGAACCTCATAGCTGGCGTCCTTGCCTTCTTTCTCATAGCCGCCGATGGCCGAGCGCGTGACGCCCGCCTTGTCCGCGAGTTCATACTGCGTGATGCGCTGGCGCTTCCGGGCTTCCAGTAGCCGCTCGCCGAAAATTGACATAATCAAAACTCCTTCCTGTTGACAGATGACGCTATTAGCGTCTATAATATTGTAAAAAATGCTTCTCTATGAAGCGAGTGAGGTGAGGAACCATGAGAACCAAACTCCGGGACGCCCGCAGGAAGCTGGGCCTTACCCAGAACGACATCGCGTTGCTTCTGGGCGTGTCCAGAACCTACTATTCCCAGATTGAGTGCGGCGTCAAAACCCCGTCCTTCCGTGTCGTGCTGGCAATCAAAGTCGTGTTACATGAAACCGACGACAGTCTGTTTGACAACACCGACGAGGCCCGCCTGCCCGGCAACCCGTATATCCGCGAATACGGCAGAAAGACGCTTGCCGAGCGGGCGTGATAGGGAAGATTACTGCAGCTTCTTCCCTTCGTACTTCTCCTTAAATTCGTTATACAGTGGGTTCTCCCATTTTGTCCCATCGAACGTCTCGTAGGAGACGACCATAGCTTTCACCGTGACAATACCAGTCACGCTCTGATCGAGGCCGAGGCCGGTCTTTTCACCGAACGAGCCGCCCGGCACCAGATTTATGCCGTTATAGTTTCCTCTCTTGATATATGCAGCACCCTCAAAATCCATCTGGCCCTTCAACAGCACAGGCAGGTTATTGGCGTCCCATGCCGCAAATGCGACGGTGACGTTTTTTAAGTCGTCCTCGGAGTTGTTCACGATGACCGCTTGGAGCAGATCGGGATATAGCGCCTTGTATTCCGGCGACTGGACGGAGAGGCGCGCTGCGCTGATGTATACGGGCTGCGCGGCCAACGCTTCCTCAAGATCGTCTGCTGCGCTCTCCTGCGCCGCTGGTGCCTGTTCCGTTGCTGCGGCCTGTCTGGCGTCCATTTCGGCCTGTGCGGCGTCGATCAGCCTTTGAAGCTGCTCGTCGGACAGGTTGGAGAAATCCAAGCCGGAACTCTCGGCCATCGACGGCACGAGGCACAGTGCGAGGATTATTGCGATGACCAATGCGGTGAATCTTTTCATGGATATGCCCTCCTTAAAATAGTTTGAACTTCTTCTTTTTCTTCTTTGGCGTTAGCAGCTTGAAGAAACTGTCAACCGTTTTCTGGGCCTGCTTTGATTGCTTCTTCCTCACAGCGGCCATCTTCCGTTTTCCGACACCGAGCTTTGCCACTGGCAATTCCTCCTTCGTGAATCAGTCCATAGGTACCAACTTAAGATTACGCTTCCTGCGCTGTAGAAGCATCATCCCCCTCTTGTTTCACCCGGTCGTCTTGAACATCCGCTTCATGCAGCACGGCCCGACGTCCTTTCCTGTCCAGTCCCCTGAATAGCTGCAACAGCTCGGCCTCGTCCTCTCCAAGCGTCGCCGTGGCGGCATCATACCCGAACAGCTCATTGGGTGAAATCTTGAAAAATAAACAAATGGGGATTACATAATCCGGCGACGGGTCGCGCCCCTTCTTTATCCACCCGTTGAGCGTCTGCGGAGACGCGCCAATCGCGTCTGCAAACTCCTTTTGCGTGTGCCTTGATTCCTCAAGCAGCAGAAGCACCGTGTCACGCAATCTCATTTCAGACCGCTCCTTATCATAAAAAAGTCATACAAAATCGCCGTATGGATATTGACAAATCTCCGTTTGTTGATTATACTATCCATGACGGTATTCCACGGCGCACATAAACCGCGTAAACCGCACAAAAACACGGAACAGCGCCGATAATCCAACCTCCATTATACCGTCAATTTTGTAGGAAGGCAACGACGAGGGGGTGACAAATTCTTGAACGAATCACGCAAGCGTGCGTGGCTGCGGGTGCTGCGCAACGGCGCGCACATGACGCAGACCGAGGCGGCGCAGGCCGTCGGCATCAGTCTCGACCACTACCAGAACATCGAATACGGCAAACGGAACCCCTCAAAGCGGGTTGCCAAGCGGCTCTCCGATCTTCTTGGTTTTCCCGTCGAGTTCTTCGACGTTGACCGCGACTCATTCAAGCACCGTGAAGTTATTGTAGCACAATCCAAGTGAGAGGTGAAGGATTTTGAATGTTGGAAAAACCTTTGGTGAACAACTTCGGGAATCTCGTTTGAGGGCTGCGGCCTACAACGAGAAGCTGGCGACCCAGCAGGGCGCAGCGGAGGCATTGGATGTTTCCTCGCCGGAGACCATCGGGCGCTGGGAGCGCGACGAGGTTCTGCCGAGCAACATCAACGCGCGCCGCATGGCCCAGCTCTACAACGCGCCGGAGCTGATGACGAACTACTGCGCCATGATCTGCCCTATCGGCTGCGGCAGGGTCGCGCCGGTGCAGGACGAGTGCTTCGAGCGGACGGCCATCAAGCTGTTCAACGAGGCGCAGGAGGTCGGCGACGTGGCGAAGGCCCTGCTGTTGATCGCCTCCGACGGGCGGGTGCGGGCCGATGAGGTCGCCGCGTTTCAGGACGTGGTGAAGAAGCTGGGGAGCCTCAAGACCGTCATCGACGCCCTGCAAATCTACGCCGAGAAGAACTACCTGAATGGGAGGAACAAATGAGCGAGTACCTGCAACTGGTGGAACGTCCCTACGTCGATCTGCGGCACATCGTGCATTGTAATGAATCGTGGGATTGCTTCCTTCACGGCGAGAAGGTCGGCCAGATCGACTACGACACTTCGCCGAGATATGAGCCTTGCTATCGGATTCAAGTCTACGAGGACGGCGATATGTACGACGGCGGTCGCCGCCTGATCTACATCAACACCACGAGCCGGTCGCTCAAGACACTCTACGCCGCGAAGGTGGAACTGACAAAGCACGCCCAAGCCTACTACAAGTCCCACGCCGTGCGGCAGGCCCGGCGCGCGCCGGTGGCCTACCTCCCCTCGCAGGATGCCGACTTCTATCCTACCCCGTCCGAAGTGGCGGGCAAGCTGCTGGGCTGTGTGGATTGGAAGCGCGTCAAGACCATCATCGAGCCGAGCGCCGGGAAGGGTGACCTGATCGATCACGCAAAGGCTGCGCGGCGAGGCTACTATCGCCGCCTCACCCATAGCTATTACGGCGACTACGACAAGATCGACGTGGATTGCATCGAGATCGACCCGAATCTCCAAGCCATCCTCATACAGAAGGGCTACCGTGTCGTGCATGACGACTTCCTGACGTTCAACACCCGCCGCCGATATGACCTGTACATAATGAACCCTCCCTTCTCGGAGGGCGACCAGCACCTGCTCCATGCGTTGGAACTGTGCGAACACGGCGGGCAGATCGCGTGCATCTTGAACGCCGAGACCATCCGCAATCCCTACACCAACGCCCGGAAGGTGCTGCTCACAAAGCTGACGAAGCTGGGCGCGACCATCCGTTTCATGGAGAACGCCTTTGCAAAGGCACAGCGCCGGGCAAACGTGGACGTGGCCCTGATCAACGTCACCGTGCCGCGCACGTTTGAGGACAACGGCATCTGGGAGAATCTGCGGAAAGCCCAGAAAGAGAAGTTTGAGAACGAGGCCGTCAACGCCGTAGCGCCCAACGACAACATCGAGCGCCTGCTGCGGGAGTATGAGCTGACATGCGACGCCGGTATCGCCCTCATGCGCGCCTACAACGGCGTGGCCCCGCACATCTGCGGCAGCGGTTCCGACACGCCGATCATCACGCTCTCGATTGGCAACACCAACTGCTCAAGCCGCTGCGACGAGGAGGACGTGAACAAATACCTCTGCCGGGTGCGCTACAAGTTCTGGAATGACCTTTTCAGCCTGCCGATGCTGCGCAACAAGCTGACATCGACCATGAAGAAAGCCTACGACGAGTTGATTACCGATATGCGGGATTATGAGTTCTCGAAGTTCAACATCCAGCAGGTTCTCAACCGCATCATGGGCCAACTCACAGAGGGCGTGGAAGCCGCAATCCTGCACTGCTTTGAAATGCTTTCCGATAAGCACACCTTCAACGACAACCTGCAAAATGGGAACATCCACTACTACAACGGGTGGAAAACCAACAAAGCCCATTTCGTCAACACCCGCTGCATCATCCCCACATGGGGCTGCTACGCCAGAAAGTTCAAGCCGGATAAGCACGGCCACTACCGCGACGTGCTGGAAGGGCTGGACACCCACGCTTGCTTCGCCGTCCTTGACGATCTGGAAAAGGCATTGAATTATCTGGACAAGGGCGAGACGGTGGAAACTGACCTGACGAGCGTCCTGCACGTCGCGGCGACCAACGAACAGACCAAGAACATCGTCTGCAAGTACTTCACCGTCACCTTCTACAAGAAGGGCACCTGCCACATCACCTTCCATGATCGCAAGATCGTGGACAGACTGAACATCTTCGTCGGTCGCAACAAGGCGTGGCTCCCGCCGTCCTACGGCAAGGTCAGCTATGACGAGATGGACGAGGAGAGCCACAGGGTCGTAGACGAATTTCAAGGCCGAGAGGCCTACGAGAAGGTTATCGCCAACCGTGACGATTATCTGATCGAAGCCCAGACGCCGCTCATGCTCACCGAATAGCCGCACAACCGACAACGAAGGAGGAAGGCTTCATGCCAGCAAGGAAAAGCCCGCTCGGCTTCAAGCAGAAGCACTACGACGCGGAGCAGATCATGGACTTATTCAACGTCAGTCAGTCCAAAGCCTACGACATCATTCACCAGTGTAAGGTCTACGGCGAGGTTATCAAGATTGGCGGCTTGGTGCGGGTTTCGGAATCGGCCCTGTCGAAGTGGTACGAAACCCACACCATCACCGGCGACGAGGACGCCGACGCACTCAAGCTCCCCATGCTCGAACGCGAACAGGAGAAGGGCAGGCCCGGCAGGCCGCGCAAGAACGGAGGTGTCCTCTATGCCGAGTGACAATGGAACCGCCCTGCGGCAGATTCTCCCGGCCCATCTTCGGAACACCTACGACGATGTGCTTTCCGTCCTCTACGGCGGCGCAAAGCCGAAGCGGAGCGTCCGCGCGGACGTGTGCGCGATGTGCGTCGAATCATTCGATTGCGCCGTCAACCTGATCGCCGCCTCACCATACTGCATCGCCGACCTGATGCAGATACCCCACGACGACACCTGCAAGCGCGAACACCGGCGCGATTGCGCCGTTTGCATCCGATCTCACATCTACAGGAAGCTGCTCGACAGCAAGAAGGAGGAAACTTCGGTATGACTACCCTGTACATCATTCTCGCCCTCGCCGCCGGAATCGCCATCGACCGTTTCATCGTCTGGGACAAACTCCGCGCCGTTACCGAGGAACGCATGTACCATGTGGACACCATCAACGACCTGCAGCGCCGGTTGCAGAAAACCAACATGGAGCGATTCGCCGAGGCGCGGGAGCGCGGCGGCAATCCGAACCCGGACGATCTGGTGTTCCTGAACCCGGATTTTGAGAGCCAGCTTCGCCAATATGGCCGCTCCAAGTCGCGCGTCGTTCGCGCTGGTTCTACGCAGGGTACGATGCAGCGCAGCCAGAAGCGCGTCTAAATTTTCAAAATAACACCGTCAGGGACAAAATAGGGCTTGACAAAGTTCCTATTAGCGTCTATAATATTCCACGGGATGACACCATAAGGGACATGAATGGAGGTGAACATGATGCAAGGGAACCCTGCGCGATGCAGGAAGTGTCACCGCAAGCTCTGGAACCCGGAGGCCATCGTGGTCGGCTACGGCCCGGTGTGCTACCGCAGGCTGTTCGGTGCTGCGCCTCCGACGCCGCTGGCACACCTTGCGGAAGATAAGGCGGCATCCCGCAGGCCGCGCCCATCGGCGGGCCATCAAATCTCATTCTTCGAGATTGAGGAGGAGTGCCATGTTACCGACAACCAGCAAGCAGCTTGTTGAGACGCGCTACGGTCGCCCGATCACAGATGCCGAGTACGAGGCGGCGCTGGAATACGCGACCATGAAGCTCAACTTCCAAAGCGAGCTGTTTCACAGAGACTTCGACGCGGCATACCTCACGACGGTCGTCGCCGAGGTCGTCAACCAGAACAGGCTTGATGCGCTTTATGCGGACATCGCACGGCTGCAAAGCGAGGCGCTTGCCGCAAAGCGGGCCTATGACATGATGGATGCTCTGGGGATAAAAATGGGCCTGACCGAGATTGCAGCTCTGTCAGGCCAGCGGGAGAACGGTGGGAACTCGTTTTCCGACTGTCCCCATTATAGCACAGTTCCCACGACTTTGCAACATGGGGGTGCAATGATATGAACAATAATTCCCTTGTACCGGGCAACAACGCCCTCGAACTCTCGCGCCAGTACCCGGCGCAGAGCTTCAACGTCTTGGTTCCCATCCAGACCGTCACCGAGATCGCGGACATCCAGAAGCCCGTGATGAACGTGGTCAACATTTCCACCGACTTGAACGACAAGGAAATCTACCTGCAGCAGAAGCCGACCAACGAATGGACGGACAGGAGCGGCAAGAAGCACCCGGCGCAGCCCGCCCTCTACTCCCTGACGCGGAAGGGCCTGCTCAAGCTGATGCGGGCCGCAGGCATCCGCATGGTTTCCTCAAAGTCCGTCCTCCCATCCACCTGCCAGAAGTGCGTGGAAGCCAACCGCACCATCGGGCGTCCCGTGAACTGCGGCCAGTGCGGCAACAAGGACGTAAAGTACACGGTGACGATCTCCGCACCGCAGTTGACCGGGCAGGACATTCTCTACACGGCCAGCCGCGAAATGAACATCACCGAGGAGACGCAGGGCATGACAGACCAGCAGCGGGCGCAGTTTATGAAGTTCCGCGCCGAGCACTGCGAATCGAAAGCCCTCAACCGCGCCCTCCGCGCCGCGATGCTCATCAAGCCCACCTACTTGCTCGAAGAACTGAAAAAGCCCTTCGTGGTGGCGTACCTTGTCCCCAACCTCAACAACCCGGAGGTCAAGGCACGCGCGGTGGACAGCTACTTCGCGGGCGCACAGGAGCTTTACGGCCACGCGGCGGTTTCCCAGCCGCAGGTC
>FLNW01001295.1_pt1 | contig 22731 bp, 18 predicted proteins | sample 1140371 | NCBI WGS metagenome assembly FLNW01 (sample SAMEA3878170, study PRJEB12797) | bioreactor metagenome | biome: Moose rumen | place: Sweden | collected 2011-10
CTTATGTCCGGGTCCGACCTGTATGCGCAAGGGCATTAACGGATTGTGCGGAGTGGTACATGAGCAGATGGGCTGCGACGTAAAAAACGGTGATGTCTTTATCTTTATCAACAAGGAGCGCAAGCTGATGAAACTGCTTCATGCGGAGGATGGCGGAATGGTGATGTACGTGAAACGTTTGGAGGCAGGTCGTTTCCGTTTGCCTCCATACGATCCGGCCTCCAAGCGTTATAATATGGAATGGCGCAATTTGGTGGTAATGGTCGAAGGGATAGTGGAGAGTCCTCAGGGAAGGCTTCGCAGACTGCGTGCCGAACGCTCTGAATATCACGTATAAAAAGTGCATTTTGAGGTGCATTTTTACCTTGAAAAATTTGCATATGTCAATTATTTTTTGTACTTTTGCACCCCAATATAAAATCATTACGTATATGGAATACAAGATTCAGACAGTAGGTGTGCTCACCTCCGGAGGTGACGCCCCCGGCATGAACGCAGCTGTGCGCGCCGTGACGCGTGCTGCTATCGCCAATAACATCCGCGTCAAGGCGGTTTTTCGCGGATACAAAGGCCTCATGGACGGCGAGATTCAGGAATTTACCACCCAGGACGTGAGCGGTATTATCCAGCGCGGAGGAACGATCCTCAAGTCCGCCCGTAGTGAGGAGTTCAAGAGCCCTGAAGGTCGCAAACGGGCATTTGAGACCATGCAGCGCGAGAAGATAGACGCGCTCATCGTCATCGGCGGCGACGGTTCTTTCACAGGTGCGCGGCTACTGGCGCAGGAGTATAACATCCCCGTCATCGGTATCCCTGGCACGATAGACAACGACCTCTGGGGCACGGATTCCACTATCGGATATGACACCGCGCTGAATACTATCATGGATTGTGTGGACAAACTGCGCGATACCGGTACCAGCCATGAGCGGCTCTTTCTGGTAGAAGTGATGGGACGCGATGCCGGTTTTCTGACGCTCAATGCGGCTATAGCAGCCGGTGCTGAGGCGGCGATCATCCCTGAACGCGCAACGGTTGAGGAGCAGTTGGAGACTGCGATAGGGCAGGGCAGACGCAAACATAAGAACAGCGGTATTGTCCTTGTGCAAGAGCATGCTATCCCTGGCGGAGCGCAGGCGGTAGCGAAAGTGATTGAGCAAAGTCACCCCGAATACGGCACACGCGTCACTATCCTCGGTCATCTCCAGCGCGGAGGCTCGCCTACGGCGTTTGACCGAATCCTCGCCTCACGCCTTGGTTGTGCCGCCATACAGGCCCTGCTCGACGAGCAGCGATCCGTGATGGTAGGCCTTCAGAACGGTGAAGTGGTCTATGTTCCCCTGTCCAAAGCCATCAAGGAGAAGAAAGACATCAAAGATGACAAGTGGCAGGCGCTGCAAGTGCTGAGTATCTGATAAAAACGCACAAAGAGTGCATGGAGGCTATTTAGGTGCGGCAGGACGCAGTTGGTCAGCAGTAAAGACACCTTGACAGCCTTTGCGGATGATGAATGTACATTGTCCGGCGAAGGCGTGCATCTGTGGCTTGACAAAACTATCCAGACAAGCAGCATCACCGTTAGCAGCGGCAACAAAGCCCTCACCATTGTATTGAATCAGATTGTCAGCATCGGGGCACAGATTGCCGTCCTTGTCCACCACCCGGACGGTGATGTAACAAAGTTCGTCAGGGTTCTCGTCCTTGTTCGCCCAAACCGTTTCCAGATGGTCCGGCTGTCCGGCAGTGCGGATTGTTTCGTTAGCCATGCGCTGACCGTTCCGGTCGTATGCTACCACTTCTATCTCCCCAGCCTCAAACGGCACGTCGAACCACATGAGCCTATAGCGCGGCAGCAGTTCGGGACGCGGTGCAGAGCCCCATACCGGTATTTTGAATTTGCCTGTTTTGGGCATAGCACTGACACCCTTGATGCGCTTGCCTTTTTTCAGCAGTTTGGTCTCTTCGGCCGTAGCATGGCGTAGTCGTCCGTAGCTCTTCCCATTGACAAAGAGTTCTGCCTCGGGGTAGGAGGTATAGACGAACACAGGCACGCGGTCGCCCTCTTTCCAGTTCCAGTGCGGCAGCACATGCAGCGTGGGCTCGAAAGCATTCCACTGGCTTCGGTAGAGCCAGTAGCGGTCCTTGGGTAGCGAAGCCAGGTCGATAATACCGAAATAGCTGCTATGGCTAGGCCACGCGTCGGTGTCGTACGGCGAAGGTTCGCCCAGGTAATCGAAGCCTGTCCATACAAATTGTCCGAGCGTCCAGTTGTAATCGTCCTGCAGTTGGAAATCCTGCTCAGGAAGTCCGGACCACGCGCAGTACTCCAGATCGTAACCGGAGGATTGGTTGTCGGGATAGAGCGCGTCCGGCTGAAGGAGTGCGGGCAGTTTGTACACACCGCGGCTGGATACGGTAGAGGCGGTCTCGGAGCCAAGAATCATCTTTTGCGGCAGATACTTGAACGCTTCCTCATAACGGCCGGTGCGATAGTTGAGTCCCGGCAATTCGACAGCGGCTCCGAATCCGTTGTGGATAATATACATGGCTTGGTCCATGCCGTTGGTAACAGGACGTGTGGGGTCAAGCCGGTGGAACAGTTCCTGGAGCTCGGTCACGACGGCGATACCATCGGGTTTGACCTGGTTCCATACCTCGTTGCCGGATGACCAAAGCATCACCGAGGCATTGGAGCGGTAGTGCTTGACCATATTGGTGATGTCCCATTTCCACCAATCGTTGAACTCCACGTGGTAATCATTGTCCGTCTTGCCGTAGTTCCACACATCAAAAGGCTCCACACACAGCATCATTCCCATTTCGTCGCAGAGTTCCACCAGTTCGGGTGCCGGCATGTTATGGCTGGTGCGGATAGCGTCACAACCCATCTGCTGCAAGAGCGCAATCTGATGACGCAGAGCGTCTTTGTGTACAGTTGCTCCCAGCGGTCCGAGGTCATGGTGGAGACACACGCCCTTGAACTTACGGGTTACGCCGTTCAGTTGAAATCCGTGCTGGGGAGAATAACTGACAGAGCGTATGCCGAAACGTGTGTCGCGCTGGTCCAGAATCTCGTTGCCTCTCATGACACGTGTGCGTGCCGTATAGAGATTCGGCGTCTCAGGGCTCCACAGCTGCGGCAGGTTCACTTCCGCTATACCGTGCTGCCCTTCCGATGTAGCAACGATATCGCCGTTGAAGAGGATGTCGGTATGGATGCTGACACCCAATTGTTCGCAGGTGGCTTCTTCTACACCGTTTTGCAGTTCCACGTCAATCGTAATCTGCGCCTGATGGCGGTTGACCTTAGGCGTACGGATACAAATGCCGAACGTAGGAATATGGACAGGGTCGGACTTCACCAGATGCACGTTGCGGTATAGCCCTGCTCCGGGATACCAGCGGCTCTGCTGGGGTTTGTTCTCCAGGAAAACATCTATATCCACACTGTCGCCTGTGATGAGGTGGGGCAGGATATAGCAATCGAAAGTGTTGTATCCATAGGGCCAATACACCATCTCTTCGCCGTTGACATAGACGTCGGCATGGCTCATAGCACCATCGAAAACGAGGGTGTAGAACTTGCTTTTGTCCACAGCTACACGGGTGTGATAATGCCCCTTTCCCATCCATGGCAGACCTCCACTGCGTCCGGTTTTCCATGTGGGTTCTTTCTCTCCGTTCTGTACAACAATCACCTCTTGCAGGTCGTTCTTGCGGTCAAAAGGTCCGCTGATGGCCCAATCGTGAGGAACGGAAACTTGATGCCACGTGGTGTCCACCTCCGGCATCTGAGCCGAAGGCTCCTGTCGGAACTGCCATGTGGTCAGCAAGGTGGAAATGGCTAATAGGATAGTAATCATAGAAATCTGTATTCAGTTGTCTCGTCCAGTTTCCCGCCGGGGCGGAGGATGATGTCTGGGAACTCAGGATGGTTGATGCTGTCGGGCCAGTTCTGCGCCTCCAGACAGACGGCGTGCTGAATATCGTAGGCTCTGCCGCTCTTGCCTTCGTTCTGCTCCACCCAGTTGCCTGTATAGACCTGGAGACCGGGCATCGTAGTCCAACATTCCATGGTACGTCCGTCGGCTTGCAGCGTAGCGGCGTGGCGGAGCTGCTTGGGAGCATCGCCGGCGCAGAGACACCAGTTGTTGTCAATACCGCGACCGGGTGCAAAGAACGGGTCGTCGATGCGGTCGCCGATGCGTGTCGGATTGCGGAAATCCATCGGAGTGCCCTCTACGGGCAGGATTTCGCCTGTGGGTACAGCCGTGTCGTCAAAGGGCGTGTAGCGGTCGGCATGAATCTGCAGTACATGGTCGTGCACTGTGCCGCTATCTTCGCCTGCAAGGTTGAAATAGGCATGGTTGGTCATAGCGATGATGGTAGGCGCGTCGGTCCTGGCTTCGTAATGAATAACCAGCCGGTTGTCCTTGGTGGCGGTATAGGTGACGTACACATCCACATTGCCGGGATAGCCCTCCTCGCCGTCCTTGGCGCGGTAATGGAGCGTCACCTCGTAGAGGCTCTGCGCTGTCACTTCCCATATCTTGGCATTGAAACCCTCCACGCCTCCGTGGAGGCTGTTGGTGCCGTTGTTGGCGGGTAGTTGGTAGTTTTTACCGTCCAGTGTGAACTTGCCGTCCTTGATGCGGTTGGCTACGCGTCCGCAGATGGCGTTGAAATAGGTTTCCTTGGTGCGCCATTCCTCCGCTGTGCGGAAGCCAAGGACAATATCCTTGACTTCCCCTTTGCGGTTGGCTACCAGCAGTTTGGTGATTTTGGCACCGAGATTGCTGATCTCAGCCACCAAGCCGCCGCTGCTCTTGATGGTATAGAATTGAATTTGTTTCATGGTTGCCGGATTTCAGGATTTCTGGAATGCTGGAATTTCGGGATTATGCCAGGCGGCTTACGCCATCGCCGATTTCTGCTACGTAGAAATCAGCTTTGAGGCCTGTTTTCTTTTCGTACTCAGTGCCTACAAAAGCTTTGAAGCGCTCGATAGCTTCGTCTTTGACAAGGCTGACGGTGCATCCTCCGAAGCCTCCGCCGGTCATACGGCTACCCAGCACGCCTTCTACCTGCCATGCGGCTTCAGCCAGAGCGTCCAGTTCGGGACCGGTGACCTCGTAATCATCGCGCAGCGACACATGGCTGGCGGTCATCAGTTCGCCGAAATAGGCAATCTCGCCGCGTTTGAGTGCCTCTACAGCGGCTGCGGTACGTGCTACTTCGCCCACGACGTGGCGCGCGCGCTTCTTGGCAATAGGGTCAGTGATAGCATCCTCTACCTCTTTCCATTCGTCTTCGGTCAGTTCGGCAAGGAACTTGATAGGTTTCACTTTGCTGATCTGCTCCACGGCAGTATGGCATTGGCGAACGCGGTCGTTGTAGGCACCGGAGTCCAGATGGTGCGGGCTGTGGGTGTTGGTGATGACCACCTTGATGCCCTCCAGCTTGACAGGCACATGCTCGAACTCGAGTGTGTCACAGTTGAGGTAAATAGCGTGGTCTTTCTTGCCCTGTGCGCTGGCGAACTGGTCCATGATGCCGCACATCACACCGGCGTACTCATGTTCGCAAGCCTGACCGATGAGTGCCAGTTCGGTGCGGTATTTCTTGTCATCCGCGTCGCACCATCCCATAGCCTCGGTGAATGCACGGGCGGTGACCACCTCCATAGCGGCGCTGCTGCTGAGGCCAGCTCCGGCGGGTACGTTGCCGTAATAGAGCAGATCATAGCCGCTCTGCAGCGTGGCTTCCGGGTGGCGGCGACGGATGATGTCGATACATCCCAACGCGTAGTTGCACCACGCACGGTCGGGTTGAGGAGCGATAGCGTCAACAGGAATCTCATACACCTGGGGCATGTTCATCGAACGGAAACGCAGTACGTTGTCATTGTTCTTGGCAATCAGCAGCCATGCGCCGAAACTCAGCGCACAGGGGAACACACAACCGCCGTTGTAGTCGGTGTGCTCGCCGATGAGGTTAACGCGTCCGGGTGCAAAATACGTTTTCCCAGCCTTGCGGCCGTAAGCTTGCTCAAAAGCAGCATTCATTTCTTGTGTTGTCATAGTATTTAATTAGTTGATAGTTGATAATTGACAATTGATAATTGTTCACAAACCGAGCGCAAAGTTACGATTTTTTTTTGATATATGCAAAAAAATTTGTACCTTTGCACGAAAAATGAGCAAAATTACACAATATATTTCTGCTTTGCCGGCTGAGGAGAGAGCCAATACGCTGACGCACCTGATAGCCGTAATCGCCACATTGTCAGTTGCGTACCCTCTTCTTCACACGGCATATGATGCCCAATTATTGTTCTTCAATTACCAATTAGCGGGAACTGTTATTTTTCTGGCAGGCATGCTGCTGATGTTCGGTTCGTCCACATGGTATCATGCGGAGTTGCGTCCTGCGCGCAAGCGTCGCCTGCGCGTGCTCGACCATATCAGTATATTTGTGATGATTGCGGGCAGCTATACGCCTGTCTGCCTCATATCCATAGGCGGCTGGGCAGGGTGGACGGTATGCGGTTTTCTATGGGTGTGTGTGATAGCAGGCATCATAGGCAAGAGCATAGCGTTAGGCAAGTATCCCAAGCTCTCGCTGGCATTGTATCTGGCAATGGGCTGGACGGCGCTGGTGATCATCCGACCGATGTGGCAGACGATGCCCCGTCCGGCTTTCTGGTGGGTAGTGGCGGAAGGAGTGTGCTATACCGTCGGCGCGTATTTCTTCCATTATGACGAGGAATATGCTTTTTACCATGCCGTCTGGCATGTGTTTATCATCCTCGGTGCGCTCTGCCACACCATCGCAGTGTTTCAGATACTGCAATAATTCCTATTGCTACCACCCGTTAAACGGTTATTTCTCGTCGTGACGGAGGTGCTTGAAGAAGAGATTGACGCACATGATGGCTACCGTGCCCAGTATTGCCTCGGCGAACATGCCGTAGCCGCACAGGCAACCGATAGCGGCTGAACACCATACAGTGGCTGCCGTGGTCAGGCCCTTGACCGTATCGCCGTCCTTGAAGATAATTCCTGCTCCCAGGAAGCCTATTCCGCTTACTACCTGCGCAATGATACGTGAGTTGTCGCCGTTCAGTATGGAGGGTGACATCAGTACATACAGGGCACTGCCGATTGCGATGAGCGAGATTGTGCGTGTGCCCACAGCCTTGCCGTGCAGTTCACGCTCCATGCCGATGAGATAACCAAGAGCCGTAGCCAGCACCAGTTTGGTGATGAGCATAAGCCAATTTGTGTGAAGAAATGCATCCATAATCTATAAATTTGTTGCAAAAGTACAAATAAATTTTGATATATGCAATTTTTGTAGTAATTTTGCGCGAATTTTGGCAAAACGGCATTTGTGCGCCGTGAGCCGTAAACATTTGTAGGTTTATTTAGATATGATTAAAATTACTTTTCCGGACGGAAGCGTCCGTGAGTACGAGAGCGGTGTGACGCCGCTGCACGTGGCTGAATCCATCAGCACGCGTCTGGCGCAGGACATTCTTTGCGCAAGTGTCAATGACCAAATTGTGGAACTCAATTTCCCAATCACAACCGATGCAGCCATCAAGTTGCACAAATGGGAGGATGCCGAGGCGAAGCACGCCTTCTGGCACACCTCGTCGCACCTGATGGCAGAGGCTTTGCAGGAGCTGTATCCGGGCATCCAGTTCGGTATCGGTCCGGCAATCGAGAACGGTTTCTATTACGATGTGATGCCTCCCGAGGGCGTTAGTATCAAGGACAGCGATTTTGCGGCTATCGAGAACAAGATGATGGAGCTGCGCGCCAGGAAAGAGCACCTGGAGAAACGCTTCATCGCCAAAGCCGATGCGCTCAAGGAGTTCGAGGCCAAGGGGCAGAGTTATAAATGCGAGTTGATCAGCGAGCTGGAGGACGGCAAGATTTCCACTTATACCCAAGGTGCCTTCACTGATTTGTGTAAGGGTCCGCACCTGCTGAGTACCGAGCCGATCAAGGCAGTGAAAGTGCTGAGTTGTGCTGCAGCTTACTGGCGTGGCGACGAGAAGCGACCGATGATGACACGTATCTATGGTATCTCGTTCCCCAAGAAAGCGATGCTGGACGAGTATCTGGCCTTGCTGGAGGAGGCGAAGAAACGCGACCACCGCAAGATAGGCAAAGAGTTGGAACTCTTTATGTTCAGCGACATGGTGGGCAAAGGTCTGCCTATCTGGTTGCCGAAAGGTACGGCTCTGCGTCTGCGCCTGGAGGATTTCCTCAAGAAGATCCAGAAACGCTACGGCTACCAGCAGGTGATTACGCCGCATATCGGAAGCAAGAACCTGTATATCACTTCCGGTCACTGGGATCACTATGGCAAGGATTCGTTCCAGCCGATCACTACGCCGGAGGAAGGCGAGGTGTATCTGCTGAAACCGATGAACTGTCCCCACCACTGCGCAATCTTCAAGAACAGCCCGCGGAGCTACAAAGACCTGCCGTTCCGCTGCGCGGAGTTCGGTACTGTGTATCGCTACGAGCAGAGCGGTGAATTGCACGGTCTGACACGTGTACGTTCGTTCACGCAGGACGATGCACATATCTTCTGCCGTCAGGATCAGGTGAAAGCGGAGTTTATCCGCGTGATGGAGATTATCGAGATCATCTTCAAGGCATTGGATTTCGAGAACTTCGAGGCACAGATTTCACTCCGCGACCCGAATAACCACGAGAAATACGTGGGTTCGGATGAGGTTTGGGCGATGGCCGAGCAGGCGATTATTGATGCCTGCAAGGAGAAGAACCTGCCCGCCAAGGTGGAGTATGGCGAGGCGGCTTTCTATGGTCCGAAGCTCGATTTCATGGTCAAGGACGCTATCGGCCGCCGCTGGCAGTTGGGTACTATTCAGGTGGACTACAACCTGCCTGAGCGTTTTGAGTTGGAATATACCGGGGATGACAACCAGAAACACCGCCCTGTGATGATTCACCGTGCGCCGTTCGGTTCGATGGAGCGTTTCGTAGCCGTACTGATTGAGCACACCGCAGGCAAGTTCCCGCTGTGGCTCACGCCGGATCAGGCTGTCGTACTGCCTATCTCGGAGAAGAGCAACGAGTATGCGTGGAAGGTGAAAGAGCTGTTGGAACAACAAGATGTGCGTGTGATTGTAGATGACCGTAATGAGAAACTCGGCCGTAAGATCCGCGACAACGAGTTGAAACGCATCCCATATATGCTCATCGTGGGCGAGAAAGAGGCGGAGCAGGGCTTGGTCTCCGTACGCCAGCAAGGTGCGGAAGAGAAGGGTCAGATGACCATTCAGGAGTTTGCCGATTTCGTCAACGACACCGTCAAAAAGCAGATGAGCGAGTATTAAGCAAGAACTGCTATTACCAAAAATCAGAGTTTCGGAAACGAGGCTCTGATTTTTTTTGTTTCAAAATCACAGGATAATATACTATGTATATTATAAGGGTGAGCAGGATACGATATTCTCCCGATATTCTCCCGATATGCTCCCTGTTCGCCCCCGAGATGACCATGAAATGCCGGTTGGTTTGTTGCAGGCGGGGCGGGGCTGTCGGACGGCAAGGCGGCAGGTGGGGCGGGGCGGTCAACGAATGGCGCCTATGCGGCGGAACTCTGCCAGGACGATGGCGGTGGCAACGGAGACATTGAGACTTTCGACCACATCGGAAGTCTCTTTGTTTTGTGTGTAGGAAGGAATGTATATCGGGTGGGTGATGAAGGTGCGCACAGCTTCGGAGATACCGTTGCCTTCGTTGCCCATGATAATCACGTTCGGCACCGTTGGTGAATGACTGCCACCCGGTTGGCTGAATTCGCGGTCCAGCACTTCGTAGATGTTTTTGCCGTCCAACAGAGTTCCGTAGATGCGTAATCCGCTGTATTGCTTTTTAAAATCATTCAGCCATTCAGTCAGGTTGACATAACGCAGTTGCACACGTGCAAGTGCACCCATTGTTGCCTGGACAACCTTGGGGTTGTAGCAGTCGGCGGTATTGCGCGAACAGACAACCGTGTGTACGCCGAACCAATCGCATGTGCGGATGATTGTTCCCAAGTTCCCCGGGTCCTGGATGCCGTCGAGGACGAGTATCGTTTGGCCGTTGCCCCAATCGTCCTTTCGCTCTTTCCTGAAAACCCCGATGACACCTTGGGGCGTGCGCAGCGAGGACATCTGTTCAATCTCCGTGCGTGTGGCGTTCTCTGATTCGCGCACAAGCATGACCAACTCGAATCCGCGCTGTAATTCCTCTACGCATTTCCTGCCTTCCGCCACAAACAATCCTTGTTCGTCACGTACTTTTTTTTGCTGCAAACTGCGTATAAATTTAATTTGTGCCTTGCTAATATGCTCCATAATTGTGTATTTGGCTGCAAAAGTACGATTTTTTTTGCATATATGCAAATATTTTTGTAACTTTGCAGCGTTTATTACATTGCGCGTAGTGTGTGGAAACCGAAAAATGAAGGTTTGTAAACTCATATGGATATTGATAGCAGGCGTTGTGATGGCGTCCCTGTCGTCCTGCAACACGACCAAGTTTGTGCCTCAGGATCAGTATCTGCTGGACAAAGCGCGGATCAAATGTGCGGATGACAAACAGGTGGATACCGGCAGTCTGCGTTCCTATCTGCGTCAGAAGCAGAACACGGAGATTTTCGGCTTTTGGAAACTGCAACTGCATATCTACAATACTGCGCCGTCGGATACAACCACCAAGACCAAGAAACGCTTGGCACGAAATGCCCACAAAATGGGTGAGGCTCCGATTATCTACGACGAGGAAGCCACTGCAGCCAGCATGAAACAGTTGCGCCAGCAGATGAACAACATGGGATATTTCAGTGCCCAAGTGGACACGCACAAGGTGGTGAAAAACAGGAAGGTGGATCTCACGTATCTGATCACCGCCCATCAGCCATACACCATCCGCACCTATTCCGTGGGCATCAGTGAGGATTATGTGGCTCGTATAGCGCGGGAGGAGCGCTGCAAGGTCAAACCCGGAGAACAGTTCAGCACCTCCGTACTGGACGCAGAACGTGAAAGGATTGTGGAGACCCTGCGCAACCGCGGCTATTTCTATGCCGAGAAAGCGATGCTGGAATATATAGCAGACAGCACGCTGGACAGCCACGAGGTAGATGTGACCATTCAGGAGGCTCCATACGTGTCTCTTCTGGATTCGCAGACACTGACCCGTCTGAAGACCCGTTATTCCGTCCGCCGTGTACACTACCAGATTGATTACGACCCGTCACATCTGCCGGACACCGCGGTTATTCATCGTGACAGCGACAAGTACGGCAACGAATACAGCTGGACTGGCAACCGTTTCCTGACCCGCCGTTCGCTACGCCGTGCCAATCTGATCAAACCCGGTCAGCGCTACGCCGCATGGCGTGTGGATCGCACGTATGCCCGCATAAACGGCATGGCGCCGGTCAAGTATGTGGATATCGCCTTTGAGGAGGTGGGTGACACATTGCTGGATTGTTTCATCACGGTTTCGCGCGGGCGTCTCAACACCGTTTCCGCCGAACTGGAGGGTACCTACAGCGCCGGAGACTGGGGCATAGGAGCGGGTGTGACTTATGCCAACAAAAATATCTTCCACGGCGGTGAACAACTATCGGTCGGCGGCCGGGCTTCGTATGAGTGGCGCGCCAACGGCGGCCGGGCTATCGAAGCCAAAGCCGAAGTGGGGTTGACATTCCCGACGCAGGTGAAAATCAAGATAGCCTATAACTACCAGCAGCGTCCGGAAGAATACACCCGCCACATAGCCAACGGAGGGCTCTATTATACGATTCCGCGACGTCCCAACGACAAATGGACGCACAGCTTCAACCTGCTGGATATCAGTTATATCTATGTGCCCTGGTTGTCGGATGAGTTCAGCAGCCGTTTCATCAACCGCTCGTCGGTACTCAAAGCAAGCTATGAGGACCATTTTATCATGGATTGGGGCTATACGGGTTCCTATAGTTCGTACAACCAGCGTTTCCCCAACCGATCATATGTGCAGTTGGCTTTCTCGGTTGAGACTGCCGGTAATGCATTGTATTCGTTGGCCAAGGTAGCGAACTTGCCGCAAAATGCAGACGGTGCTTATATGCTCTGGAAAATACCTTTTGCGCAGTACGCCAAGGGCGATATTAATTTTGCATTCCATCATATTATGACTCCGAAGCACCGCCTGGTTTATCACGTGGGTGTGGGTGTAGTCTGTCCGTACCTCAACCTGGGCGTAGTGCCGTTCCAGAAACGCTATTTCGGCGGCGGTGCCAACGGTATCCGCGGATGGCAGGCACGTACGCTCGGTCCCGGTACATTCCGCGGCAACGGCAGCAGGCTCGTGTATGACCTCCAGACGGGTGATATTCATCTGGATATGAATATGGAGTACCGTTTCCAAGTGCTGAAATTCCTGGAATTGGCAGCATTCACTGATGCCGGCAATATCTGGACCATCCGCGAATATGACGACCAGCCGGGCGGCACGTTCTATTTCAATGAGTTTTACAAACAAATAGCGTGGAGCTACGGAGTGGGTATCCGTTTCGATTTGTCGATACTCATTTTCCGTGTGGATTTTGGTGTCAAGCTGCATGACCCGAGCCGGATCAGCGAAGGCAGGCAGTGGCGTACCGCTGCCAACGGTCTGGGATGGAAAGACGACATGACCTTCCATTTTGCGATAGGTTATCCGTTCTAATAATGGCGAATGGGCGAATGGCGAAAGTAACGGGCGAAGGATATGCTGAAGGCGTGCATGATACATAATGTGGTGGAGGCGGGTTGCGACGAGGCGGGACGCGGGCCGTTGGCAGGAGCTGTATTTGCAGCTGCGGTCATCCTGAATCCCGGGCGGGTGGAGAAGATACCTGAGTTTCAATGGCTGAATGACTCCAAACAGCTGACTGACCGTCAACGTTATGCCCTGCGTCCGGTGATAGAACGGGAGGCTGTCAGTTGGGCGGTGGTGGAAGTCACGCCTCAGGAGATAGACGAACGCAATATACTGCAATGCTCCATTCTGGGCATGCAGCGGGCACTCGCCAAACTATCCGTTGTGCCGCAGCATATCCTGGTGGACGGCAATAAATGGAAACCCTATGTGCCGGAAGGCGAACTGCTGGAGATACCTGCCGATACGGTTGTTCACGGCGATGCCACCTATATGTCCATAGCAGCGGCGAGCGTGCTGGCCAAGACCTACCGTGATGATTATATGCTGCGGCTTCACGAGCAGTATCCGCAGTACGGCTGGGACAGAAACAAAGGCTATCCTACGGCCGGGCACTACGCGGCACTAAGCAAATACGGGCCCACACCCTACCACCGAATGACATTCAATCTGAAAATAACAAATACAAAATAACAACTAAATATTCACAAATTCTTACAAATTATGACTTGGTTTACTCGTAGAACGACGACAGGCGGGCAGGATCGCCCCCGTCGCAAAGTCGGTTGTCTGACCGGATGTCTGATTTTCTTTGCCGTCTATTTCATCTGCAGCGCATTGCTGGGATGGATAATGGGCGATATGTTCAGCGGATCGCCCGTCAAACTGGAAGACAACACTATTTATCGTCTGCAACTCAAAGGTACGCTGGTAGAGCAGGCGCAGAAGGAAGATCCGTTGTCGGAATTGATGGGTTCGGTGCCCTATTACAACAATTATGCCAAGGGTGAAACAGTGGGTTTGGATGCCCTGCTGAACAATATCCGTCTGGCTAAAAGCGATGACAAGATTCTGGGAATATGGCTGGACGGTGCCGAACTGGCGATGGCTCCGGCTTCTGCGAAAGCCATCCGCGACGCTCTTCTGGATTTCAAACAGAGCGGCAAATGGGTTCTGGCTTCGGCCAGGAGTTATGGCCAGACCAACTATTATATCGCTTCCGTAGCAGACCGTATCTGTCTGGATCCGACGGGAGCAGTCAACTGGAACGGTCTTGCAGCGCAGAAAATGTACTACACCCGTCTGATGGAGAAGATCGGAATAGAGATGCAGATTCTGAAGGTGGGTACTTTCAAGTCCGCTGTGGAACCGTATTTCCGCACATCGATGTCTGATGCTGACCGCAAACAGACCTCAGAATACATAGGCGGTATTTGGAGCGAATACAAACAGGCAGTCGGTGCTTCGCGCAACCTGAGCGTAGCGCAACTGGATGTTCTGGCTGACCGTTTTATGGGCCTGCAGACCGCCGAGGAAAACCTCAAAGCAGGGCTGGTAGATACCATCGTATATATGCAGGATATGGATTCGTTATTGCGCGTCTTTGCCGGAACCAAGGACTATAAGTTGCTCACCACCGGCAAGCTGGCGAGTGTGAAACGTCCTGAGAGCAAGGCTAAAGACAAAGTGGCTGTCGTTTATCTGGAGGGTGCGATTACCGACGAGACAGGAGACGGCATTGTGGGCAAAGATGTAGTAAAACTGTTCAAGAAAATCCGCAAGGACAAGAATATCAAGGCACTTGTTTTGCGCGTCAACAGCCCGGGTGGGTCAGCCGATGCCAGCGAGCAAATCTGGCATGCCATTCAGAATATCAAGTCCGACAGCATTCCTGTAGTCGTTTCGATGGGTGATTATGCCGCTTCGGGAGGCTATTACATCTCCTGCGGCGCGGATTATATCTACGCCGAACCTACCACACTCACCGGTTCTATCGGAATCTTCGGCACCGTGCCTAATTTCGGCAAGATCCGCGATAAAGTGGGTCTTGATATTGACGGCATCGCCACCAACCGCCATTCGTCCATGAGCACCAACATGATCTACAAAGGTATGAACGCGGAGGAGCATCAGTTGATGCAGTCGATGGTGGAACGCGGTTATGAGCTCTTTACCAGCCGTTGCGCTACAGGCCGTCATGTCAGCCAGGATTACATCAAATCCATCGGCGAGGGCCGCGTATGGCTGGGCAACAAAGGCAAGGAGATGGGTATCGTAGATGAACTCGGAAACATCGACAACGCCATCGCCAAAGCCGTTGAACTGGCTCAATTGGAGAACTACCGCACGGAGTTCTATCCTGAGGTGAAAGACCCGTTCGAGGAGTTGCTCAAGTCGTTCGACAAATCAACACCCGAAGAACGCCTTGTAATGAAAGTGCGCGAGTTCTGCTCCAAACCGCGTGTGATGGCGCTCATGCCGGAAGTGGAAATAAAATGAAAGTTGAAAGTTGAAAGAGCTGGTAACCATACCGCTTAGCTGGCTGTACAGGCTTGGAGTCTGTATCCGCCATGCCCTGTACGACAATCATCTGTTGCCGTCCGTAACTGTCAGCGTGCCCACTATCTGTGTGGGTAATCTGGCAGTGGGCGGAACAGGCAAGACACCGCATGTGGAATATATCGTCAGGCTGCTGATCAGGCATGGCTACCATGTAGCGGTGCTCTCGCGCGGCTACAAACGCAAGACACGAGGTTTTATCCTGGCGGATGAGACAGCTACTGCACGCACTATTGGCGACGAAGCAATGCAGCTGCACCTGAAATTTCCCGAAGCGTCTGTGGCGGTTTGTGAGAACCGGGTGCATGGTGTGAAGATGTTGCAGAGCAGGGTGGAGAGGCTGGATGTAATAGTGCTGGATGACGCGATGCAGCATAGACCGCTGCGCTGCGGATTGAATATCCTGCTGACGCCATATAGCCCGTTGTATATCGAGGACCACATGCTGCCGTGGGGACGGCTGCGCGATTTGCCTTCGCGGGCATTGAAAGCCGATATGATTGTTGTAACGAAATGTCCCGAAGGGCTGCAACCTATCGACATGCGCGCGGTGGACAACAAACTGCATCTGCCTACATACCAGCATCTCTATTTCTCGGGGATGCAGTACGGCGAGTTGGAAGCAGAGGGTAACCCGCTCATTGTGTGCGGTATAGCCGAACCAGCATATATGATCGGGCACGTCCGTAAGCTTTATCCTCATGCAGGGGAGATGACCTACAAGGATCATCATGCCTATTCCCAACGGGATGTAGAAGCAATTATCGCCCGGGCGGACAAATATGATTTTGTGCTCACCACCGAGAAAGATGCGCAGCGTCTGCGTCTCACATCACTGGAGCAGCAGCTGGATGCCCGGGGCAAACGGCTGATGGTGTTGCCTATATCTGTGAAAATGCTATATGGCGGTGAACATTTCGACACGCAAATACTCAATTATATGCGCGAAAACCGACGACCATAAGATGAAACTGATGCAACTCATACGGCGTTTTGTGCCGCCTTATCGCGGTCAGATGGTATTGAATATCCTGTTCAATCTGCTATCTACCGTGCTCTCGCTGTTCTCATTCGCAGCCATCATACCCGTGTTGCGTATCTTGTTCGGTCTGACGGATATGCAGACCAGATGGGTGGAATGGAGAAGTGCCGGAGGATTGCAGGAAATGATAGCAGCCATACGCAACAACCTGTATTGTCTTCTTAATGAGCAGATTGCCGTCCATGGAGCGATGTACGTATTGTTGATACTGGGGGTGTTTCTGGTTGTGATGACCGGACTCAAATGTCTGACAGCATGGCTGGCGAACTACTATATGGTTCCTATCCGGACGGGCGTTCTGCGTGACCTGAGGCAGCAGCTATACGACAAGATACTGTCGCTGCCTATGGGTTATTTCACCGAGGCGCGAAGGGGGGATATTATCTCGCGTATGACCAATGATGTGGGCGAAGTGGAGGCCTCTATCATGTCCGCATTGGATATCCTGTTCAAGGATCCTGTTATGATTGTCGTGTATCTGATTGCGCTGTTCCTTATCTCGTGGCAGTTAACGCTTTTCGTGCTTGTCCTGATGCCTGTAGCCGTCTTCCTGATCGGTCGCATCGGACGTTCGCTCAAACGCGCCTCCACACGCGGACAGGAACAGAACGCAGAGATACTGTCGGCGGTGGATGAGACACTGCTGGGGCTCCGTGTGGTGAAAGGGTTCAATGCGCAGGACAAACTGCGTGCGCGTTTTCTTTCGCTCATCAATGCTACGCGGGCTACGTACAACCGTATCAACCGCCGCTATTACCTGGCGCACCCGCTGTCCGAGTTTCTTGGTACGGCTTTGATAGCAGTGCTGCTCTGGTTCGGAGGAATGCTCATTCTCTCCGAACACGCTATCATTGATGCCGCTACGTTCATCTATTACCTCGTCATTTTCTATTCGATTATCAATCCTGCCAAAGATCTGAGCCGTGCGTTTTACGGCATCCGCCGCGGGATGGCTTCGCTGGAGCGTATCGATGCCGTGCTCCGGACCGGTACGAACATCCTGGAGCCCGAGCACCCCGAGCCGGTGGTTTTCCAGCGGGAAGTGGCTTTCCGGGATGTGTCGTTCGCTTATCGTGCCGACTTCCCTGTGCTGAACCATGTCAGCCTCACTATCCCCAAGGGCAAGACGGTCGCTTTAGTGGGGCAGTCGGGTAGCGGCAAGACTACGCTTACCGACCTCGTGCCGCGGTTCTATGATCCGGTAGAAGGCTCTGTTGCTATCGACGGCAGGGACATACGTTCGTTCCTCACTCACGACCTGCGAGACCTGATGGGAATAGTGAGCCAGGAACCCGTGCTCTTCAATGACACGGTTTACAATAACATCACTTTTGGTGTGGATACTTCGCGCCCTGCTCCCAACGGGCTGACATGGCGTGAGGCAGCTGAGCAAGCGGCTAAGATTGCTAATGCCCATGCGTTTGTTTCCTCTATGCCGGAGGGCTACGACACAGTCATCGGTGACCGTGGAAGCCGTCTCTCGGGTGGCCAGCGCCAGAGGCTCAGTATTGCACGGGCTGTTCTCAAGAACCCGCCCATTCTCATCCTTGATGAGGCTACGTCCGCACTCGATTCGGAATCCGAACGGCTGGTACAGGAGGCGCTGGAGCATCTGATGCGCGATCGTACAACACTTGTCATCGCCCACCGTCTTTCCACTATCCGGCACGCCGACCTCATCTGCGTCATGCACGAAGGCCGGATTGTTGAACGCGGCACACACGACCAACTCTACGCACTCGGCGGGTACTATACCAAGTTAGTGGATATGCAAGCTTAAATGCGAAAATGAGCAAATGTGGAAATGAGAAAATAAAGCCGCGTGTGCTTCTCGGCATGTCAGGCGGAATCGACTCCACCGTTTCTGCCATGCTGCTCTTGGAGCAAGGCTACGAAGTGGTGGGGGTGACTTTTCGCACGTTTGATTCAATCAAGGAATCGTGCCTCGCACGCGAGAAAGGATGCTGCTCGGTCGAATCAATCATGGAGGCGAAGCACAATGCCGAGCGCATGGGGTTCGAGCATCATATTGTGGATTTCCGCGAGACGTTCCGACGTTGCGTCATTCAGAATTTCATGGATGAATACATGGCTGGACGCACGCCCAATCCCTGTGTCCTGTGCAACAGCCATATCAAATGGGGCGAGATGTTGCGCGTAGCGGATGAGTTGGGATGCCGGTATGTGGCTACAGGCCATTACGCGCAGATACGTGAGTGCAACGGCCACCTCTATCTGGCGAATGCTGTTGACACTCTCAAGGACCAGACTTATTTCCTTTGGATGCTCACGGAGGAGAATCTCAGAAGAACCATTTTCCCGCTTGGCGGTTTGCATAAAGACGAGGTGCGTGAGATAGCCCGCAGGCATGGCTATGAGACGCTTGCGCAGAAGAAAGAGAGCCAGGAGATATGCTTTGTCACCAACAATGATTACCGCACCTTCCTCCGTGAGAATATAGAGGATTACGACCAGCGTGTTGTGCCGGGCAATTATGTCGATGCGGCGGGCAGAGTGCTTGGCACGCATCAGGGTTTTGCCAACTACACTATAGGCCAGCGCAAGGGCTTGGGCATTGCTCTTGGTCATCCGGCATATGTGACGAAGATAGATGCTGCGCGCAACGAGGTGACGCTCGGCTCCAACGATGACCTGCTCGCCACTTCGCTCCGTTTCCGTCCGCATGGCACGGCTCTGCTGCAATGGATAGGAGCCCCCGGACTCACCGCCAAAGTGCGTTACCGCTCTCAGGCAGTCCCTGTACAAATAAAAGACGAGGGCTGCATGGAATTTGCAACCCCCGTCTGGGGAATCACTCCCGGTCAGTCGGTCGTCGTCTATTGTGGCGAACTCGTCATTGGCGGCGGAATTATTCTGTAGATTACCGTTCGCGTTGCTCACTGACGGATTACAAATCGCAGACCCTGCCTGCTGACGGATATAAACCGTAGACCCTGCCTTGCTGACGAACCGATTATGTGCTAACTAATAGTAATTCGGTCTGTATTCTGTCAGCGCAGCGGTCTATATTCTATCAGGCGAAGCCGGTCCTATTTGCCGAAATAACGCTTATACAAGCCTTCAAAGCCTTTGCCGTGACGAGCTTCGTCGCGTGCCATCTCATGTACGGCATCGTGGATGGGGTCGAGGTTCAACTCTTTCGCGCGTTTGGCAATATTGAGTTTGTCCTCACATGCGCCGGCTTCTGCCATCATGCGTTTCTCCAGATTGGTCTTGGTGTCCCAAACCACTTCTCCGAGCAACTCTGCGAACAGGGAAGCGTGATCCGCCTCTTCGTATGCGTATTTGCGGAAGGCTGCGGCAATCTCGGGATAGCCCTCGCGGTCTGCTTGACGAGCCATAGCCAGATACTGACCTACTTCGGTACACTCACCCATGAAATGGGCACGCAGACCGTCGCGGATAATAGGATCTTCTACATCCTTGGCTACACCTACTACATGCTCGCAGGCGAAGTTCAACTTGTCGTCTGATGCTACTTTCCACTCAACTACTTGTTTGCATTGCGGGCAACGCTCCGGTGCCTCGGTCCCTTCGTGTACATAGCCACAGATAGGGCAAATGAATTTCTTCGTCATAATTGATTAAGTTTTAAAAAGGTTAATTAATGTTGTTATTTTCGGTAAAATCTTTAGTTCTTATTTAGTTCTTATTTAGTTCTTATTTAGTTCTTCTTTGGTTCTTCTGCTTGTGATTCCGTAGCGTTTGTATTACATGTTGGCATTATAGTACTCCGGCTGCCCGGTCACTTCCTCTCCCAGCCATTTCGGTTTCTCAAATGGTTCGTTCTCGTCCTCCAGCTCTATCTCCGCCAGCACGCGTCCTTCCAGCCTGCCGTGAAACACGTCCACTTCCCATTTGAGTGGAGTCCCTTTGCCTTGACCTTCGTCCTTTCGCCATGCGCCATGCGCCATTATCACGTACCTCGTTTTCTCGATTACGCCGGGCAGGCATATAGCCATCATCTCTTCCGCATCAGCCGGATCAATCTCTTTCTCCCATTCATACTTGGCGATCCCTTCGCGCAAGTGGCTGGACTTGACAGTGAGGAACGCTTGCTCATCGCGTATCCGGATACGGATAGTACGTTCGGCATCCTTGCACAAATAGGCTTGCTTGATATGATGCTGCTCGGTGGCTTCTGATATAAATGCATCCGAGACAACTAGAAATTTACGCTCTATTTCCGTATTACACCCCATCTCTCTTGTCATTTTCTGCGCAAAGGTACAAAAAAAATGCAATATATGCAAAAAAAACTTAAAAATATTTTGTCATTTCAATTTTTTGTTGTACCTTTGCACCCGCTTTTGAAAAACAAAGCGAATTTCAGATACAACCTGAATGTTCACGTCCCTTTACCGGGGCACGCGACAGGAGAGATGGGTGAGTGGCTGAAACCAACAGTTTGCTAAACTGTCGTACTCGTAAGGGTACCGGGGGTTCGAATCCCCCTTTCTCCGCAAACAAAAAGAGCGATTTGTCTGTCCAAGTTTACTTGAGCAAGCAAATCGTTCTTTTTGTTGGTAGGGATGCCGTCGGCAGACCTTGGGCATTCGAGGTGGGCGAGCATAGCGAGCTCGGTGCCCTCGAATCCCTCTCCCCTCCTGCCCGTTGTGCCCTCGAATCTCTTGTAGACAAGGCCGCCTGCTGTCCGATTTGATTGCCGACTAAGCAGATTATTACGAAAAAAAAGAAATAATGCCATATACTTTTGTATATGTCATTTTTTTTTTGTATCTTTGCGCCAGAAATTGCAATTGTCCTTATATCAGGATTACGAAACAAAAGAATGATAACAGAATAAAAAATGAATTGGATTATGGTTTGGCAATAAAAACATTCGTCCATTCGCCATTACTAAAATGACAGCAATCGAGTTTGAACATGTAGGCAAACAATACCGCCTCGGCTTGGTGTCCACCGGCACGCTGAGTCATGATATCCACCGCTGGTGGCAAACCTCTGTCTTGGGCAAAGAGGATCCGTATCTCAAGATCGGTGATGTCAACGACCGTGCTGCCAAAGCGGACTCCGAGTATGTATGGGCGCTCCGCGATATTGATTTCAAGGTGGAGCAAGGCGATGTGGTAGGTATCATCGGCAAGAACGGAGCCGGCAAATCCACGCTCCTCAAACTGCTGAGCAAGGTCACGGCTCCCACAGTGGGCACTATCCGTTCGCGCGGACGTATAGCTTCGCTGCTGGAGGTCGGTACCGGTTTTCACGGCGAGATGACAGGCCGCGAGAATATCTACATGAACGGCGCCATCCTGGGTATGACCAAGGCGGAGATCGACCGCAAACTGGATGAGATTGTCGCATTCTCCGGTTGCGAGAAATATATCGACACTCCTGTCAAACGCTACTCGTCGGGTATGACCGTCCGTTTGGGTTTTGCTGTAGCCGCTTTCCTTGAGCCCGAGATCCTTGTGGTGGACGAAGTACTCGCCGTCGGCGATGCCGAGTTCCAGAAGAAAGCCGTCGGTAAGATGCAGGACGTCAGCCGTGGCGAAGGCCGTACGGTTCTTTTCGTGAGTCATAACATGGCCTCCGTCCGCCAACTCTGCCATACCGGCATCCTCTTGGACAAAGGTTCCATCACCATGACGGGTCCAATGGACGAAGTGATAGACCGTTACATCGCCGATTCTACCGTTGATCCGGATTCCATCGGTGCCGTCTGGCACAAAGATGTCCTGGAGGACAAACCCGTCCAACTCATCCATGCCGAAATCCAAAACGCCGCTGGCGAACCGACTTCTTCGATATCTTGCGACGAGGATTTCTTCGTAGATTTAATCTATGAGACGCGAGAAAAAATGGATGGAACGTATGGATACATGGCCATAGAGAGAGGAATGGAAATTCTTGTCTCAGATTCCAGAGATTTTGGTTATAACATATTTGATTCTTTACCGCTGGGAATTTCTCACATCCGTTTACATTTCCCGAAACGCTTATTAGCTTCTGGTACATATACTATCCGCTTAAATTTGGCTAGTATGTTTGCAAAACAATGGACATATGATGCAAATCCATTATGCCTAAAATTTGAGGTAAATGACAACTTTTCATTCAGAGGAAATAACAGAAAAGGTTTCTTCAGCACTCTAATAGACTGGGAAATAGTTAAGGAGTGAAGATCTATGAGTTTTTAAATAAAGAAGATGCTAATGCGTACAACCAAACAGCTTTCGGACTACTGGAGGAGGCAAATAATGACTGACATCAACTCGGGAACAAGATTGTCAGGTCAATAATGAGATCATCACGCGACCATGTTATTACGACAATATTGGAACGATTAAACCCAATCGGGTACAAAAAACAAAAAAATCGAAATTGGGGGTGTGTCAAACAGCACACAAGTAGTGTTCGCACTACCCC
>FLNW01000396.1_pt1 | contig 22640 bp, 4 predicted proteins | sample 1140371 | NCBI WGS metagenome assembly FLNW01 (sample SAMEA3878170, study PRJEB12797) | bioreactor metagenome | biome: Moose rumen | place: Sweden | collected 2011-10
GACTAGACCAGCTACAGCTGAGTATACATATACATTTACTGGATGGGCTCCTGCTATTCATTCAGTCACTTGAACTCAGGTTTATACAGCAGTTTATACATCTACTGTAAATAAATATAGAGCAACTTTTGGTGTAAATAATTCTGAATATGGAAGTGTGAATGCATCTTTTGTCGAAAAAGATTATAATTCACCTATTATCATAAATGGAAATCAGATTACAATCTGATGAACTACTGTGACAGCCAATCCAAAGATTGCTACAGCTGAGTTTACTTATACATTTAAAGATTGGACTAATAATTGTGGAGATAATTTGACAGGAAACTGTACAATTACTGCTAATTTCGAAAGAACTACAAATACATATACAGTAACATGGAAAAATAGTGATGGAACAACATTAGAAATAGATGAAAATGTGCTATATTGAACTACTCCAACATATAATGGAGCTACTCCAACGAAAGCAAGAACCGATGAATTTACTTATACATTCTCTGGATGGGCTCCTGCTATTCATTCAGTCACTTGAGCTCAGGTTTATACAGCGACTTATACTAGCACAGTAAACAATTATACAGCTACAATTCAGCCAAATAATAGTGCATATGGAAGCGTAGATCCTGTATCAGTAGAAAAGAATTATAACTCAATAATTTCAGAGGATTGAAATCAGATTACAATCTGATGAACTACTGTGACTGCTACTCCAGCTACGGCCACAGATGACTATACATATACATTTGAAGATTGGACGAATAATTGTGGAACCAGATTAACGTCAGACTGTACGATTGTAGCTAACTTTATGCAGAGAGCAAATCATACAGTGACATTTAATGCAAATAGATGAACAATCATTGAGTCACAGAGAGTGGCAGATGGATTTACAGCCACTGAGCCAACTACAACATTCCCTGGATACACATTCGGAGGATGGTATAGCGATAGCGGACTGACTAATGCGTTTAATTTCTCTACTCCAATTACTGGAGATATCACATTATATGCTAAGTGGACGTATAGTCTAGCATTTAATGATCTGAATGTATACTTCGTAGAAAGTGATGGAAGTGTAGAGTATAGTATATTGATGGATAGAAATCTGTGAGCTATATCTAATGATATTAGTTCAACAGCGTCATACTGATACTACTATCAGTGGTGAAATAACTACTGATTCCCTAATTCATGAACTATACCTACAAGATCGACACAGGTAGATGCATCGTGATATGGACCATGAAATTATTATAATTCAGGTACATTTATTACTAGACGTTCATCTCCTTATGATTGGTCATCAGTGAGAAATGATAATCTATGGTGATGAAATGGTAGTGTAACAGATAGACAATGACCATGTCCAGATGGATATCATTTACCTACTTCTACACAGTGGAAAGGTATATATGATTATTGGGATAATGCAAATAGAGTAACTAGCGATAAATGAATGCAGTGGGCATCAGATTTGTTGATTCCTTTTGCTGGATACCGTAACAACAATGATGCGAGTGTTTACAATCAGGGTACGAACGGTTACTATTGGTCGTCCTCTCCGACCCCTTCAAGTGCCAGTAACTCCTACCGCCTCTACTTCAGTTCGTCCAATGTTAGTCCTCAGAGCGGCAGCTACCGTGCCTTCGGATTTTCGGTCCGTTGTTTTAAGGATTCCTCATCCTCGACCTTGACCTTGTATCCTAATGGATGAACATGAGCAATTATAGCCTTCACAGGTAGCGTGAACAATGGAAAGATAGTGACGCTGTCTAGTCCAACCAAGGCTAATGCTACATTCCAGTGATGGTATAGCAATAGTGCATTGACTAATCAAGTCGTTACATGAAGTACTGCACCAGATAGTTTGTATGCTAAATGGCAGTGTGATACTAACTATCATGATGAGAATGATGTATGTGTACTAGATAGCTATAATGTAACTATTACAGTAGATCCTACAGGACACGGAACTGTAACTAGTGGATCTGTAGTAGCAGATTATGGAACTCAGATTTCTATAAATGGTAATGTATTGACTATCGGAGGTAAAAATATTACAGCTGAGCCAACTGCGGCTACACAGCAATATACATATACATTCTCTGGATGGCAAAATAACTGTGGAGATACTGTCCAGGGAGTATGTACTATCATAGCACAATTTAACAGAACTACAAATCAGTATGATGTAATATTTGATTCTAATGGATGAAATTATACTCCAGCTACTCAAAGTATTGAGTATGATTCTATAGCTACTAAACCTACAGATCCAACCAAAACTGGATATACTTTTGGTAATTGGACATTAAGCTGATCAGCTTTTGATTTTTCTACTTCTATTACTGGAAATATCACATTGGTGGCTCAGTGGAATGCGATAAATTATACTATTACATACAAGGATGGAGACGAAACTTTGACATGACTGACTCCAGCTACTTATACGATAGAAAGCAATATTTCTACATTACCTACGCCAACTAAAACTGGATATACATTTACTGGTTGGCTAGAAAATGGAAATAAAATTACAAATATTCCGACTGGAACTTATGGAAACAAGACATTAACTGCGACATGGACAGAAAACGAAGATACTGCATATACAGTTAACTATTATACTCATAATTTATGAGCTGCAACGTATAAATTAAATTCAACAGCACAGCTATCATGAAGAACTAACTGAACTGTGAATGTATCAGATTTGGTAAAATTTATTGCATGACATACTTTTGAAGATGCATATCTTGATGGATGAACTACTAAACCATCAGATTGAGCTATAACTTCTACGACAATATTGCCAGATGGAAGTAGAGTAATTAATTTATATTATAGACCAAACTATTTGTATGTTCAGTATGATGCAAACGGATGAACAATGGCAGCAACACATGGAGTGAATTATTGAATGAGTGGAAGTTTGGTGACAAATAGATGAGATACGAAAATGTTTAGGTGAGTATATTGATGAAGAGTTTGAAATATAAATACTGAAACATATGCAGCGAGTGCGGGATTACATGATTATAACAGTGCAAGTTATATAAATTTAGTTAGGACTGGTTATGCAGCTCCGAGTGGTTCAGAGTGGAATACACAAGCTGATTGAAATGGAACATCTTATGGTCAAGCAGTATCATATGTTGCACAATGATTTGCATGAGCAGATATGACTAATGGCGATGCTGTGGTAACAATATACGTTAACTGGCAGCCAAATAGTTATAATATTAGTTATGTTTTAAATTCATGAGCATATGGACAGTATCATCCAACTACTGCTACTTATGATACAGCATTTACAGTAACCAATCCAACTAGGACATGATATACATTCAATGGATGGAAAATTACTGGAATGAATAATGGTGTAACACATTATTATGGAGACTCTACTACTACATCGACAAGCATTGCAAGTACAAAAGAAACAAGTTTCAAAAATCTACATTCGACTAATAATTCTACTGTAACATTTACAGCTCAATGGACAGCTAATACTAATACACAGTATTTAGTATATCATCAACAGGAACAGTTAGATGGTTCATATGTGACGTTTGAGACATATACATGAGCCTGAACTACAGATACAGAAATCACTCCAGACGTTAATACTTATGATGGATTTATTTCTCCATCATCTCAAACAGTGAATATTGAGCCAGATGGAACTACTGTGGTAATATATAAATATGATAGAAAAGAGATTATATTAATATTTGATGCAAATCAGTGAACTCCAAATTCTACGAAAACTGGAAAATTCTGAGCAACAATTTGAGAAGTAACTGAGCCAACAAGAACAGGATATACATTTACTGAATGGAGTCCAGCAGTACCTGATACATTCCCAGCCACAGGTCAAACATATGTAGCACAGTGGGTAGACACAGAAAAACCAACAGTAACTCTTATAGCCAAGACAACTGTACCTGTGTCTACAGGTCAGACTGCTACACTCAAATGTAGTGATAATGTAGGAGTGACAGCATATTATTGGTGAACTACTCAGCCAACGTCAGCTAGTGCAATCACAGCTACATCAGATTTATCTGCATTAATATCTGCTAACTGATTGGATAAGGCTGTAAATGCGTATGGAACATATTACTTGGCATGTAGAGATGCTGCAGGAAATTTTGATGTACAAAGTTTAACATATGTACAATATCAGGTAAAGAATATGTTGGATAAAGTAGAATGAACTACATGAACATATACGACAGCAAATTATGATGTAGATAGTACAAAACCAACAGCAAGTACATATTATATTATTCCAAGTGGAACAAGCTTAACATTATCTAGTCTATGTACACAGCCAACTACACCAAGTACTCTAAAAATTACAAGTGTATGAAATCCATCAACAACAGCTGCTACAAATGTAGTAACTGCAAATGCATCAAATACAACATATGCATGTTGGTACGATAGAGATACATACACACTCACATTGAATAAGTGAACAGGAATCACAAATGTAACATGAGCTTGAACGTATAAATATGGAAAGACAGTAAATATCAGTGCGACAGCTGATACGAGCGTATGATATGCATTCTCTAGCTGGACAACAAATAGTGGAAATAATCCAGCAAGTGCAAGTAATGCAACTACGTCAGTGACACTTACACAGAATACAACATTGACAGCAAACGCAGAAGATAATACTGCTCCAGTAGCATGAATTTCTACTACATCAGATGAGCAGAGCACGAAGCAGACAGCAACATTGACATGTACAGATGGAGTAGGAGTAACAAGTTACTATTGGTGAACAACTGCACCAACAGCAAGTAGTACATATACAATCGTGCCAAGCGATACAACTTTTAGCACACAAAAAGAAGTTACGTCAGCATGAACATACTACTTAGCATGTAAGGATGCAGCTGGAAATGTGAGCACAAGTGCAACGCAAGCATACTACACATATAGTGTACAGAATATGTTGGATAAGATAAATTGAACAGCAACAGTTTATAATGCTAGTAACTATGATACAAATGGAAGCGTAATGTGACCATATGTAATACCAAGTGGAGCATCAATTACGTTAAATGATGCAGCAAAATATTCTGATCCAATATCAGGTCACGATACATATAAATGATGGAAAACAGTGACAAATACAGCGACTGCATCAACAACGGCTAATCCAAGCATCAGTGCAAATGTGACATATTATAGATGGTATACAAGAGATACACATACACTCACATTAAATAAGTGAACAGGAATTACGCAAGTGGCATGAGCATGAACATACAAGCATGGAGAGACAGTAAATATCTCTGCTACCGCAAATACAAGTGCATGATATACCTTCTCTAGCTGGACAACAAATAGTGGAAATAATCCAGCAAGTGCAACTAGTGCAAGTACAACTCTAGAACTTACACAGAATACAACATTGACAGCAAATGCTGGTGATACTACAGCTCCAGTAGTAACTCTTACAGCCAAAACAAGTACACCAAATTCTACAGGTCAGACTGCTACACTCAAATGTAGTGATGGAGTGTGAGTGACTGCATACTATTGGTGAGCTGCACAGCCAACATCAGCAGATGATATTGATATTTCACTTACATCAGATTTGTCAGCATTGACGTCGGCTAACTGATTGGATAAAACTGTAGATACACAGTGAACATATTACTTAGCATGTAGAGATGCTGCAGGAAATTTTGATGTACAGAGTCTGACATATGTAGAATATCAGGTAAAGAATGTGCTAGATACATTAGCATGAACTACATGAACATATACGACAACAAATTATGCAGTAGATACTGCAAGTGACAGCTTTGTAATTCCAAGTGGAACAAGCTTAACATTATCTAGTCTATGTACACAGCCAACTACACCAAGTACTCTTAAAATTACAAGTGTATGAAATCCATCAGCAAATGCTGCAACAAATGTAGTAACTGCAAATGCATCAAATACAACATATGCATGTTGGTACGATAGAGATACATATACGCTGACATTAACAAAAAATACATGAATTGAAAAGATATATTATAAAGTAAATGGAGCAAGTAGCTATACTGATACTTCAGCTAGTACTACACTTCAGATGAAAGCCTGATCAGATACTAGTGTGTATGCAGTAGCATCTAACTGTTATACATATACTGAGACTAGTTTGAGCGCTCCACAAATATGGACAAACGTTACGTCAGCAAAGAGTTTCTCGCCAACTGCTACTGAAAACGTAAATGATATAACATACAATTTGAATGGTGGAACTAATAATCCAAGTAATCCAGAAAGTTATAAAATTACACAGTTGCCTATAACATTACAGGATCCTACTAGAACTGGATATACATTTAAGTGATGGACAGGAGATAATGGATCTACTGCACAGACAGGTGTAGTTATAGCAGCATGAAGCTGTTGAGCAAAGACATATAATGCAGTCTGGGAGGCAAAGAAAGTTGATTTTGAAGTTTGTCATTTTTATCAAGATGTAGATAAGAACAATAACACAATATCTAATACTAAACAAATATGTAATGATTGGGATGATTTTGCAGATAAAGAAATTACACTAGCAGATTATGTTGATGAATTGAATGGATTTACGTATAATCATGGAGAAGTAAACGGACAGACAGTTACGACTACTACAGTTGCTCCAGATGGAAGCACATCAATTAAATTGTACTACAATAGAAATAAATATAATTATACATTAAATTCAGCAATATGAGCATCTACTGCATGAAGTAGTCCAAGTGGACAATATTACTACGGAGCTAAGGTTACATTGAGCGGAGCAAGTAATGATAACTGTTATACATGGAGTGGATGGAATGCTGAATGAGTAAATATCACAAATACTCAAAAAACAACGTTTGATATGCCAGCAAATGCTGTAACTGTTACACCTGAAGTAAATCAGAAAACGTATAATATAGCATTTAACGGAAATCAGAATACTTCATGAAGTATGGCTCCTATCAATGCTGTAATGTGTGCAGATTCTATACAGTTACCAGCAAATGGATTTGGTAGAGCATGATATACATTCTCTGGTTGGTCTACAACTGATGGATGAGCTAAAACTTATGAAAACCAGGATACTGTAAGTAGATTATCTTTCACTAGTGGAGCGACTGTCACATTATATGCAGTTTGGGATGCAAATAAAAATACTCCATATGTGGTAAATCACTGGTACTTAAATCTGAATGATCAGAGAGATAACACAAATGTGGTAACATTAAATCGTAGCTGAACAACTGATAGTGAAATTACTCCAGAATTTATTTCTAAAGATGGATTTAATAATCCAGCAGCTTATGTCACTACAACCATCAAATGAGATGGAACAACAGTAATTAATTATGAATATCCAAGAAAAGAGATAACACTGACATTTGATGCAGATGGATGAACAGCAGTAGCAGCAAAGAGTGGAAAATTCTGAGCAACAATTTGAGAAGTAACTGAGCCAACAAGAACAGGATATACATTTGGTGGATGGAGTCCAGCAGTACCTGATACATTCCCAGCCACAGGTCAAACATATGTAGCACAGTGGAATATAGTGACATACACTATAACATACAACTTAGATTGATGAATTGCTACTAATTCTGGGGCATATACAGTAGAAACTCCTACATTTACGTTAAATAATCCAACCAAAACTGGATACACTTTTGTAGGATGGACTGGAAGTAATGGAGAGACTCCACAGTTGACTATAACACTGACAAAATGAAACTATGGAGATAAAACGTATAATGCTAATTGGCAAGCTAATAGTTATAATATTCATTATGAGTTAGATGGAGGAAGTTATGGAACCTCACATCCAACTACAGCCACTTTCGATACACCATTCATAGTGAATAATCCAACTAAAACTGGATATACTTTCGCTGGATGGAAAATCACAGGAATGAACGGTGTTGTTCATACGTACGGAACAAACACAACGACAGCTACAACAATTGAGAAAACAAAAGAAACTAACTTTAAGAATTTACATTCAGAAAGTAATGCAACTGTAACATTTACAGCACTCTGGGATATCGTGACATACCGTCTCGACTATGAATTAAATGGATGAGAGAATAATCCTCAGAATCCATCTAGTTATACGGTTGAGACTGAAACGTTCTCATTACAATATCCAACCAAAACTGGATATACTTTTGTAGGATGGACTGGAAGTAATGGAACAAGTCCTCAGAAAGATATCGAGTTAACTAAATGAAATTACGGAGATAAAAAATATTATGCTAATTGGTCATTGGATACATATCCAATCACGTATAATATGGCAGGAGGAATAAATAACTCAGCTAATCCTAATAGTTATACATACGAGAGCGGAGATATTCAATTACAGCAGCCAACTAGAACTGGATATCTATTCTCATGATGGATTGGAAGTAATGGAGATGATCCACAATTAAGTGTAACTATTCCATCTCATAGCACATGAGCTAAGGAGTATACAGCTGTATGGTTCTTGGATACATATGCAATTTTCTATGAATTAGATTGAGGAGAGAATAATCCAGCTAATCCAAGTACATATACATATGAAAGTGATACTATTACATTACAGGATCCTACTAAGACAGGATATACATTCCAGTGATGGACAGGAGAAAATGTTACCTCTCCAACAAAATGAGTTCAGATTCCTGCCCATAGTACAGAAAATAAAACATATTTTGCTGTATGGACAGCAACAGTTTATGATATTGAATATAATTTAAATGGATGAATAAACAATTCTGAAAATCCATCAAACTATACAATTGAAAGTGATGATATTACATTAAAAGCACCAACTAGAACATGATATACATTCGGTGGATGGACTGGAAGTAATGGTTCAACTGCTCAGTCGTGAGTGACTATTGCTCATGGAAGTATATGAGATAAGGAGTATAACGCTGTATGGAATATTGTAACATACAATATCACATATCATTTAAATAGTTGAGTAAATAATGCGGAGAATCCTAGTACTTATACAGTAGAAACTCCTACATTCTCATTGAAAGAGCCAACAAGAACCGGTTATACATTTACATGATGGACTTGAAGTAATGGAGAGACTCCACAGAAAGATATTGAGTTGACTAAATGAAATTACGGAGATAAAGCGTATTATACTAACTGGGAGCCAAACAAAGACACTCAGTATGTGGTACTTTATCAGCAGGAGCAGTTAGATGGTTCATATGAGACTTTTGAGACATATACATGAGCCTGAACTACAGATACAGATGTAACTCCAGAAATTAAGGTGTATGAATGATTTATATCTCCATCATCTCAAACTGTAAATATTAAACCAGATGGAAGTACTGTGGTAGTATATAAATATGTAAGAAAAGTAGTGACGTTATCATTTAATTCTAAATGATGAAGTGCAGTAGCTTCTATTACATGAAAATATGATGATACAGTTTGAACAATCTGAACTACTATAAGGGATGGATACCAATTTAGTGGATGGAATCCATGAGTGCCTGATAAATTTCCATCAGATGATGCTACATATGAAGCAGTATGGACACCTATTGTATACCATATTACATATCATCTGAATGGATGAACTGCTACTAATTCTGGAACATATACAGTAGAAACTCCTACATTCACGTTAAATAATCCGACTAAGTATGGATATGATTTTAGTGGCTGGGATGATGGAAAGTGAAATATTATCAATCCTGTAAATATTTTTAAATGAACAACATGAGATAAAGTTTATACAGCTATTTATGATGTACATAAATGGAACTTGGTATTTAAGTGGGATGGAAATCCAATATCTTCAAGTATTGTCGCATATGGAGATCCTATTGTAGTGCCAAATACATGAAATATTTCCAAAGTTTGATATCATTTCAGTGGTTGGGATGCAGTCATTCCTGCAACTATGCCAGATAATCATTTGGAATTTAATGTAGTTTGGGATGTAAATAGACATACAGTTAGTTATTTCAGTGAATGAGATACTTTTGCAACATTCACAGGTGTGGCATATGGAACTACAACTATTCCACAGCCAACTACCACTCCAACAAAGATTGGACATCATTTTGTAAAATGGTCATGAGATGTTGTACTTTCATCAACGATGCCAGATAATGATTTAATATATTCAGCAGTATTTGAAAAGAATGACTATGAAGTAAAATTGAGCGCTAGTCCTACTACATGAGGAACTGTGGAATGAGCTGGAATATATAAATATGACGATTCGATTACAGTAACGGCTACAAATAATTATGGATTTACTTTCACTGGATGGAAGGAAGGAAATAATTTTGTATCGAGAAATGCTGCATATACTTTTACAGCATGAGTAGAATCATGAAGAACATTGGTAGCAGTGTTTGATATTAATTCATATAATGTATCGGTATCTAGTTCAAGTGGTACACAGTGAAGCGTAACATGATCTGGAAAATATGTTTATAGTACAGAGGCAACAATTAAAGCTACTCAAAATACATGATATCATTTTGAAAAATGGATAGATTGAAATGGAGATACAGTATCAGAATTATCTGAATATATATTTACAGTTGAAAGAGATGTAGATTATACAGCTGTATTTGCACCAAATACAAATACGAAGTATGTAGTAGAGCATTACCAGCAGAATGTTGATTGAACATATCCAGCTCAACCAACAGAATCTCAAACATTATCATGAACGACAGATGCTCCTGTTACACCAGAAACTAAGACATATGTATGATTTAATAGTCCATCAGAGCAAACTCAAACAATTAAGGCTGATGGTTCATTGGTAATTAAATATTATTATGATAGAATTGAATACACGATAACGTTTGATACAGATGGTGGAACTTCTATTTCTCCGATTACAGCAAGATATTGATCATGAGTAACTAGTCCAGCTAATCCAGAAAAGACAGGATATACATTCACAGGTTGGGACAAGTCTATTCCAACTACTATGCCTGCATATAATCAGACAATTACAGCTCAATGGTCAATTAATCAGTATAAGATAACTTTTGTTCAAAATAATGGACAACTTGATATTGTGATGCAGCAGGATTATAATACTGCTATTACACCACCAGCTGATCCTACGAGAGTATGATATACATTCACAGGTTGGGATAAAACTATTCCAGATACAATGCCTGCTGAAAATATTACAATCAATGCAAAATGGCAAATCAATCAGTATACAATAACATTTGATACAGATGGTGGAACTCTAATCGCTCCTATTACACAGGACTATGATACGGCGGTTACTCCTCCAGCTAGACCAACTAAGACAGGATATACATTCTCTACATGGAATGTATCTATTCCAGAGAGAATGCCTGCTGAAAATATTACTATTACATGACTATGGACGCCTAATCCTGATACACAATATACAGTAAAACATTATAAAGAAAGTTTAACAACTGGAGTTTATTTAGAGCCAGAAATTGAGAACAAAACATGAACAACAGCATCTGAAATTACTCCAGCAGTTAAGACTACATATGACTGATTCACATCTCCTGCTACTAAAACATGAATTATCGCAGCAGATGGAAGTACAGTGATAGAGTATTATTATACAAGAAATGAGTATACTCTCTCATATAATACGGATAAATGAACTCCAATTGATTCTGTAGATCTAAGATATCAGGCTCCAATTTTGACATGAACTACTACTAGAACATGATACACATTTGATAAATGGACTAACTTCCCTGATAATAATATAATGCCTGCCCAGAATTGGACACTTATCGCTACATGGACAGCTAATCCTGATACACCATATAAGGTAGAGCATTATAAGCAAAATATTGCAAATGATGATTATACTTTAGCAGATACAGATAATCTGACAGGAGCGACAGATTCAAGTATAACTCCAGCTACCAAATCATATGTATGATTTACGGCACCAGCACAGCAAGCTACAGGCATTAAAGCTGATGGTTCATTGGTGGTTAAATATTACTACACGAGAAATAGTTATCCTGTAGTATATGATGAAGAATGAGGAACTCCTGTTGAAGATCAGAATTTAAGATACTGAGCTACAATTCCAGAGCCAGAAACAACAAAAACTGGATATACATTTGATAATTGGGATGGTATGCCATCTGATAAATTGATGCCTGCATCAGGTCTAGAATTAAGTGCTATATGGACACCAAATACTGGAACTAAGTATCAGGTAAAGCATTATAAAGAGTCGATAATAAGTGGACAATATGTGTTGGTAGAGACAGAAAATCTGACTGGAACAACAGATGCTCTTGTAACGCCATCATTAAACACTTATAATGGATTTACAGCTCCAGACGCACAAAAAACGAAGATTAAAGCTGATGGTTCATTAGTAGTTGAATATTACTATACGAGAAATAGTTATTATGCTCTGTATTGGCCAAGAAATTGAGTGTTTGGAGATGATGATAGAATTTTATGATATACATGAACAAATAGTGATACAGCTTATCTTAAGGTGAGATACGAAGATCTGGTTCCTTGGCTTGAACCAACAAGATCTGGATATGAGTTTACTTGATGGACAAACTATCCATCATGAGGAAATATGCCAATTCATTGACTATTTATGTTAGCCAACTGGGATCCTGATGACGACACACCATATAATGTAAATTATTATCGAGAAAATGTAGAGAATTCGTGATATACACTTCACGAAACGATTGAATTTAAATGAGTAACGGATAGTGAAGTTACAGCAGAACTGCAAAATTATGTATGATTTGTTCAGCCAAGCCCAGTAACTCTTGTTATTTCATGAGATGGAAGCAGTGAAGTAGATTATAAATATCAGAGAATTATATATGATTTGAAATTTAATACAGATGGAGGAACACCTATTTCAACAAAACATTTGAAGTATGGTGCAGAAGTTACTACATGAACTACAACTAGAACTGGATATAATTTTGTAAGATTTAATGGATATCCTTCAGGTAATGTGATGCCGGCTAGTGAAGTAACTCTGACGGCAGAGCGGTCTCCAAGAAATGATACACCATATACGGTAAAGCATTATAAAGAAAGTTTAACAGGTGGAGTTTATCTAGAGCCAGAAATTGAGAATAAAACATGAACGACAGCTTCAGAAATTACTCCAGCCGTAAATCATTATGAATGATTTACATCTCCTGGTACACAGACTGGAATTATTGCCGCAACTGGATCTACAGTTATTGAATATTTCTATACAAGAAATAGTAATTGGGTATATTATAATACACTTTCATGAACGGAGATTTCTCCAGTGAAAGTAAAGTTTGAGGATGATGTACCTTTATTACCAGAGCCAACAAAGACGTGATATAATTTCTCGGGATGGAATTCTATTCCTCAAAATGGAAAGATGCCAGATGCAGATGTAACATTAACTGCAAAATGGTCTCCAAAAGAGGATACAAAATATACGGTAGTGCATTATTACTTAGATTTAAGTGGAGCTAGAGATGACGAAAACAGATTGGTTGAAAATAAGACATGAAAAACAGAATTGGTAGTTCAGCCATGATTTGTTTCGAAGTCATGATTTAATAATCCTACTACAACAAAAACATGAGCAATATTACCAGATGGATCATTATTAATAGAGTATGATTATACAAGAAAGAGTTATGATTTGACATACAATGTTAATGAAGGAACTCCATTGTCGTGAAAATCGGTTATTTATTGAGATGATATTAATCCAGGAACAACAACAAGAACATGATACACATTCTCTAAATGGAAAAATTTGCCAGCAGATGGAAAGATGCCATATAATGCACTAGAACTAGAAGCTATATGGATAAATAATCCATATACAATAAGCTTTAATGCAAACTTATGACAAGGTACCACTCCAACTATGTCGGTAAGGTATGATACACCGTTTACATTAACGGGAAATAAATTCACGAGAACAGGATATACGTTTAGTGGTTGGGCACTATCAGCGAATTGAGCTAAAGAGTTTTATGATAAAGAAGTTGTACAGAGAGACTTAGCAACAGAAAGTGGAGCAAACGTGACATTGTACGCTGTTTGGGATTTGGATACATATAGCATTGAATATAATCTGAATGGATGAAGCCTTTCAACACCAAATCCATCACATTATGATGTAAATTCATGAGATATTAAACTAATCAATCCTACAAAGAGAGGATACACATTTGAATGATGGACAGGAACAGATTTGGCTGAAGCTTCTACATGAGTAACTATTGCACAGTGAAGTGTATGAAATAGAGAATATACAGCGACATGGAAAGTAATTACATATCATATTACATATGATGCAAATAGTGGAACATTAGCAAATAATCCATCAGAATATACAATCGAAAGTGGTGCAATAGTTTTGAATAATCCAACAAGACCATGATATACATTTACGTGATGGTCATGAACAGATTTATCAAATCTTTCAACTAATGTAACGATAGTAAAGTGAAGTATATGAGATAGACACTATCAAGCTAATTGGGAGGCAAATAAAAATACTCCATATACTGTAAATCATTATCAAGAACAGCTAGATTGAAGTAATAAAATAGTAGATACTGATTATTTATCATGAACAACAGATCAATTAACTAATGCTCAGGCAAAGAGTTATAGTGGATTTGCGTTGTCAGGATGAGTTAATCAAGTATACATTAGTGGATCTACAACATCAGTAGTGGATATCTACTATTCTAGAAATTCTTATGAAGTAAAAGTGGTTTGAGAGAGAGGAATAGAATCAGTAGAATGAACATGAATGTATAAATATGAATCGACAGCGACAGTAACAGTCAAAGTAAAGTCTGGATATAAGATTGATGGTCAATTGTGACAAAAGGTTTATGTAGAGACTGTAAAATTGTGATGAAAAGAAATCATTCCAGAAATTACTTTGGTAGAATATAGTATTACATATAATGGAAATGGATGAGTATTAGAAAACAATCCAACTACATATAATGTAGAAACATGATTTACGGTAGTCAATCCAAGTAGAAATTGATATGATTTTGTAGGATGGACGGGAACTGATTTGTCTGGTCTAACAATGGCTTTAACCATAGCTACATGAAGTGTATGAAATAGAAGTTATACAGCGAATTGGATAGCAAGAGATGATACAGAGTTTAAAGTTATTCATGTATATAGATGAATAGAAGAAATTCCTGGTGTACAAGAGAAAATCTCTGATGTACAAGAGACTAAAACACATTCATGAACAAGTGATACGAAAGTGGATGCTCCTATGCAGCCTAGAATATGATTTGATAGTCCTGCAATACAACAAATTTATATTAAAGCTGATTGAACAGCAACCCATACATATTATTATGATAGATCAAAATATCTTGTAACTTATGATTCTAATTCATGAGCTGCAGTATCTCCATGGACAGGACAATATTGAGCAAAAATTCCTAGACCAGAAATATGAAGAGCATGATATACATTTATTGGTTGGTCATGAGCAACAACAGTCCCTGCAGAAAATACTTGATTAGTTGCACAATGGACGGCAAACACAGGAACACAATATAAGGTAAATCATTATCAGCAGAATGTAAACAATTCATGATATAGTCTCAAAGAAACTGAAATATTAAGTGGAACGACAGATCAAATGACAGATGTAACTCCAAAAGAATATAGTGGATTTACATTTAAGGAGAAAATAGATGTAAATATTGATGGAAATGGAACAGCAGTAGCTTCAGTATACTATGATAGAAATGAATATGCAATAACATTCGAGACAGGAAGTGGAACAGCAGTAGCACCAATAACATGAAAATATGAAGCACCAGTAGAGAGACCAGAGAATCCAAGTAGAACATGATACCAATTTAGCGGATGGAATCCAAGTTTCCCAGCGATAATGCCATTAAGTTGAGTAACATTAGAAGCAGAATGGACAGCGAATACAGGAACCCAGTATAGAGTAAATCATTGGTGAGAGAATACATGAGATAATAATTATGAAGTATTGTTGACATGATATTATATGTACGGAACAAGTGATACACAGACGCTGGCAGAATCGATGATATTTAGTGGATTCACATTGAAAGCAGAACCAACACAAGAGAATATCGAACCAGACGGAAGTAGAGTAATTGATATATACTATGATAGAAATGAATATGCAATAACATTCGAGACAGGAAGTGGAACAGCAGTAGCACCAATAACATGAAAATATGAAGCACCAGTAGAGAGACCAGAGAATCCAAGTAGAACATGATACCAATTTAGCGGATGGAATCCAAGTTTCCCAGCGATAATGCCATTAAGTTGAGTAACATTAGAAGCAGAATGGACAGCGAATACAGGAACCCAGTATAAGGTATACCATTATCAAGAAAATATTGCTTGAGATGGATATGAATTAGTTGAAACACAAGTATTGTCATGAACAACAGATACAACAGTTATTCCTGATAGAAAAGATTATGTATGATTTACAGCTCCATCATGAGAAACTATTAACATTGATCCTGATGGAAGTGCCGAAGTATCATATTACTATACTAGAAATTTATACAATTTGAAGGTTAAAGATAGAGATGAAGTATTGGTAAATAAGGACGTGAAATATGGAGATACTATCGAATTACCAGCTGATCCAACATGGACATGACATACATTTATCAGATGGTCATGAGTACCAGAAGATGGAAAAATGCCAGCTAATCCAGTAGAGATTGTAGCAGTATGGGATACTAACATATACACAATTACATTCGATGTGGATGGATGAACTGAAATTGAGGCAATTATAGGTAATTATGGAGATGCAATTACTGCACCAACGATACCTACAAGAGATGGATATCGCTTTATAAGATGGGAGCCAGAAATTCCAGCGACGATGCCAGACCATGATATGACAATTAAGGCTATTTGGGAGCAAAATAAACAGAACAAACGAAGTGGATGATGAGGAAGAGGGGCTGGATGATCTGAAGATCAACATGGTTCAGCAGATAATCAGCAGCCACAATGAACTACACAACCAGAAGTAGATCCAGAAGTATTGTCTGCATATGAGTGGGCATATAAGCACTGAATTACTACGCTTTCATGACTAGAGAATGCTAATCCTGATGGATTGATTCCTAGATGACATATGGCAAAGATGGTAACGAACTTTGCAGTAAATGTATTATGAATGGAGATTCCAGCTGAGATACCAGTAGAATGTAGCTGGTGAGATACAGATTGGGAGTCTGAAGAGATAAAAGATTATGCAGTGAAATCATGTGCATTATGAGTGATGTGAATCTATATGGAAGATTTCTTGCCAAATAAGATACTTGATAGAGCAGAACTATGAACGATATTATCCAGATTATTATGGTGAGAGAGATATAATGTAATAGATACAAACAATAGACCATATTATGTAGAACATTTGAGTACATTAAAAAGAGAGTGAATCATGACGCAGATAGAGAATCCAGAAGCTAGAAAAGAACTGAGAAAATGGGCATGGGTAATGCTTATGAGAGTAAAAACATAATTACGAGAAAGAGTCTGTAATTTACAGACTCTTTTTTTAGATTGAAAATTGTCTAGAGAAAATTATATAGTAAGTATCATCTTTGTATTATTAAAAATATATGGTAAAAAGTAATCAAAAATCAGGATTTTCTGTAAATCCTTTGCTAAGTGTAAAGGGTGAGAGTGTGTTACTTGTGTGAAATCGATGATATAAAAATTTATGAGATGAGTTAATTTTACTTTGAAATGTAAAATTACTTTTGCAGCAAAATAAAAAAGTAACTATAGCATGTTATGATCCAGAATGGTTACGTAAATTTTTTATGCAGTTTATAGATGTTAGTAAGGTTTTATTTATACCAGAATTACCCAAATGATTTCGTTCATTTATTAGGTATGTCTTCAGATATTGAATGAGATGATTCTTAAGATTTTGGAAAACAGATACTGTAATACTTTGATGAGGAGAAATATTAACAGAGGAAAATCCATGAGCATATCGATATTGGAGAGTTAGTATTCGACCATTTTTACAAAAAAAACGATGGCAAACTAATCATAAAGTAAGGAAACAATCAGATTTATATATTATGTGATGAGTACAAATTCCTAAATTTAAACGTAAAAGAAAGACATTGAGATCTTTATTGAAATATACAACAGCTTGTTATTTAAGAGATTTTGACGCAGTTGAAGAGCTTAAACCATACATTGATAAATGTGAGTTTTTTATGGATACCAGTTATTTTGCGTATGATTGGAGTAAAGTTTGTGTAAATAAAGATAACAAAATAACAGGAAAATATATTATTGTGAATTTAAATAAAAACGCTGAACAGTTTTTTGATGAGATGGTTGATGATATTAAACATTATACAGATAAAGGTTATCGTGTTTATTATGTGCCAGTGGCGAGGTGAAAGAATATATATTATGATGATTTGCAGTATTCACAGAGTTTAGAGTTGGCTCTATGAGATGATGTGGATTTTGCGTTGTTGGATTGGGAGTCAGATTTTGATAACTTTGTTAAGGTGTTAAAATGAGCCCATAAAGTATTTAGTTCTAGGTTACATTTATACTTAGTAGCATCATTTTTATGATGTGATACAAAGGTGTATCCATATCAGAGAAAAATATTGAAGATGAAAAGAGTAATTGATGAATTGCTTTAAATAAAAAAACAGGCGGTGAGGGGATCGAACCCCCGACAGCGGTTCCGAAGACCGATGTGTTACCACTACACCAACCACCCGAGACTTTTTGGATTAGATTTTTTGTAACAATTTTACACAAGAATTATCAATTTTGTTTATCAACTCTTTTTCTCCTTCTTTTTCTAAAAAAATCTTCAATGTTTCTGTGGCTTCTTGTGTTAGTTCTCTTTTAGTGATTTGAGAGAAATTTTCAACAGGAAGGTAAAGCTTAGCGAAAATCTCTAGTAATTCATAGTCATTAGAGGTGATTTCATATGTATGTTTATCTCACTGAATATTCTCTGAAATTTGGATGAAAATTCATTCATTTTGTAGATTTTTCTGAATATTTTTTATATCATCTCAGATAGATAAGAATTGTCCAAAAAGAGGAAGCTGAATTTTGATGGCAGATAGTTTCTCTGATTTACTTTCAAACTTTCAATATAGCGCAGTCAATCCAAAAAGAAATCAGATTTTTCATTCAGTGTCTAAATCTTCAATAAGAATTTTAGTGTGTTCTTCATTATTTTTGATCAAAACTCATTTTGGACTATTTGATAATTTTATATTTAATCATAACTTTTCAAAAGTCTGATTTTTTTCTTCTATTGCTTTGGTTGGAAAGTATGGTAGAAAGTTATAGAATCATCAATTTTCTTCATCAAATGCAGTAAAAATCTGACAAGCTGTTGAGATTCAGCTTTTTGCATTTTCGTTTAAATTCTCAATATTTAAAAATCAATCTTTGATACAAAATACACTCATAGTAGATCATAAATTCTTAGATTCAATCAGTTTTATTTCTTTTTTGTGCCACACATAAAATATACAGTTTTCATCTTCAAAATTGTATCATTGAAAATTATGGCGGTATGTTTTACCTGTGCGAAGTTGTGCATCTTGTTTGATTAAAAAACTATTCATTATTTCTTTATTTTACAGGTAAAACTTTATTTTCTGTTTGTAATATTTTATACAGTAATAGTAATTCTATACAGTTAACCATCAATGAACTTCATCATGCACTGATAAATGGGAGGGTAATTCATGTGGTTGGAATAATTTGTACATTTACTCACATATTTACGAAAGTCTGTACAATGATGAGTGAAATAATTCAGATTCAGATTAATTTTAATTGTGGATCGTTAACTTTTTGTATATGTTTCAAAACATATCGAAACATTCGAACATAAAGAATTATCAAAAATAAGTTTCATATAAATCAGATTTCTTCAGAAAATGCAGCAAAAATAAAGTCACAATATGCTTCTGGTAGGTTTGAATATTTCTGTAAACCATTACCATATCCATTTCCAAAGAATCCTCATCATCAGATTGCAATTAATGCCTGTGTAGTTTGCCAACCAGTTCTTTCTCTTTCTTCGTCAATTTTTTCCTTATCTGTAGTGAAAAAATATTCAAAACGTTTAGTTATATAACTAAATTTATCACTTATTAAACCTAAAGTGAGTCAGGCAAAAACTCATGCAAATAGTCATATAGCGAGTATTATAGCGGTCTTTTTAAGACTTAATCACGAGTACCGAACCATAATAAGAGCGGTTGCTCAAATGATTAGTACGGTTCAAAAATCTGGTATAAACAAGAACACGGCATACAATATAGCACTTAATATAATGAACAATAAAAAGAATTGAGGGGAACTCATATTCTCTTTTTTTCTAGTTAGCCAACTGGCTAAAAATATTACGTAAGCTAATTTAAAGAATTCTGAAGGCTGAATACTTGGTAGGTGAGGAATGTTGAGCCATCATCTAGCTCAGTTATATGATTCTCACCATTTTGTAAACACTAAGCACTGTAAAATGAGTGCTCATATCATAATGATTCAGGCAAGTTTATGATTTTTGAGTGCTTTTATTGGAAATTTTCGTAATAGGAGAAGGGATATTATGATATATATAAGAGATTTTAGCTGTTGATAAAAATAATAATAGTTTGTGGGCTCTGTAAGTCCAAATTTTGTAGGATCTCATACGGTTAGAGTAAAAGATTCGAAAACACTTGTGCTATACACAGCTAATAATCAAAATATCACTAATATTATTCCATTAATCACTAGGGGCATGATTCAAATTCCGGATAAACAAATTTATAGTATGTAAAAGTCTAGAATTTTCAATTATTTATTTGATTTTTTCAGGAGGTAAATATAAACATTCTCGTCAATTTAATTCGTGATCAGTTGCAATATATACATCTTGCATATTACAATCTCATTTTTCTATCTGTTTTCCGTTTTTATCTAGAATGTCTTTAATTTCCAGGATTCACATATCATTAGGAGATATGAAATTTAGTTTCATTCAACGGCGTAATTCTTCTTTTGGATCTATATGATGATATATAACTCAATCTTTTTCTTTTGTGTCTTTAGAGAATATTCAGAAGAAATTTCTATTGAATAACGGTCATGCTGTTCATTTTGTAGTGGTAACAAAATCTTCTGTTGTAGTTCTTCTTTCTTCTGGAGAGATTTCTCCATCAGGGAATTCTTGTAAGTTATGAAATAAGAAACCATCTCGGTATGTTCTATGAGGGATCATTTCAACTAAATTCTTAATATTTTCATCAATTGGTTTTCATTGAGCTATACAGTCACGTACATGTTTATAAGCTTTAACTACAGCTGCTACGTAGAATTCCGATTTACTTCTTCATTCAATTTTTACCGCATCTAGGATAGGCATAAGTTCATTCAAACGATCAATTGTGCATAAATCACGAGAGGAAAAAATATGTTCTCCGTTTTCATCTTCTGTAACTTCTAACATTTTTCAGTCTCTTCTAGCTTCTTGTATGAATACCCTATATTGGAATCTACACGAGTGGTTACATTCTCATTTATTTGCAGGACGTCATCATAAATAATCTCAAAGTAAGCAGCGTCCAGAATATGTCATACACATTGCACCATGAATGAAGGCTTCTAATTCAATTTCAGGAACAGCTTTTTTGATTTCTTCTATTTCTGATATATGTAATTCTCTTGCCAGGATTATTCTTTTTACTCATAGGTCTGCCCAAAATTTCACGCTATCAGAATTTAATGTGGTAGTTTGAGTAGATAAATGAAGTGGAATATTTGGTAGATATTTTCTGATTATTCTAAATGTTCACGGATCTGAGAATATTATACTATCAGCACCACAGTCTGTGATTTTTTCTGTAATAGATTCAAAAATCTGAATATCTTTATTTCTTGGGAATATGTTCATAGTAAGGAAAGCTTTGGTTCACTGTTCATGTAATTGATTAATCGTATCTTTTAAATCTTCAAAATTATATAGCTTATTCTGTCTCATTCTCAAAGATGTAAAAGGTACTCATAGATATACTTCTTCCGCTCCGTATGCAGAAGCTACTACGGCTTTTTGATGTGATCATCCTGGGGCAACAATTGATGGAACGTTCATTTTCACAAAAACTTGTCATAAAATTTTACGATTCTTATTATAATTTATTACTTATTTTTCTCAATGAATTTTTATCTTCTTTGGATAATTTCTAAGATTGTACTGAGAGAATTTTCAGTTTGATTTGTGATAATATATCTATCATATACGTGATCTATGTTATTATTAAGCACAATTACTGTATTTTCATCTTGTCCAAATGCCCAAGTTCATGTTCATTTATCCCGGCTTCATTCAGCTTCAAAGGCTCAACCTGAACCAAAATATATTGTATTTTTTCAATTATCTTCTGATATGTAGTTGAAGTGCAAATCGTTACTTTCTTTTAGTTTTTCATCTGCTTCAGGATTCTGTTCGTAGAATCGGAGTTTATCACAGAATTTACACTCAAAATCATTTTCAGTTTCAGGAATAATTGTTACTCAAAAATATTCTTCAG
>FLNW01001296.1_pt1 | contig 22587 bp, 23 predicted proteins | sample 1140371 | NCBI WGS metagenome assembly FLNW01 (sample SAMEA3878170, study PRJEB12797) | bioreactor metagenome | biome: Moose rumen | place: Sweden | collected 2011-10
GCGGTCGCATTATTTTCGTTTGCGGTCGTATCGTTTTTTTGTATTTCTTCCTCTTTTTTCTTACCCCATCTACTTTCTGCCGCTCTGTGTCTTTGCTCTGCTGCTTTCACTCGTCTTTCTTCAATTTTCTGCATACGCTCGTTGAATGATACGGAATAGAACCTCTGCCCATCCTCCGTAAATTCAAAGAGACCATAGTTTTCAACAATACCTTTAACTTTGTCTTCGGTACAATGAAAATCAAAGGATATACGTTTGTAATCCACGACACACGTATAATCATCGCTCTCGCTCAATCGCTCAAGTAACATAAAATAGATACCGTAACCCTCACATCCATAGTCCATGCGCACACCTATTATCTTTTCATCATTGCGTGCGTTGTTATTATGTGGGAAATAATTACTCGTATTCATACTGCTTTTACTTCTTGATACATGTCATTCTTGCGTAGGAATTTCTCAATGTCGCTCTTGAAATAGTACAACTTGCGCTCTCTCATCACTGGGCGAAGACCCTTGTTGAGATAGTTCTTTTTCAGCGTGTCCTCATCAACGACCAAATACCCGGCTAACTCTGCATTACCAACGCAGAAAGGGCGGTCAGAGAGAGGAACTTCTTTTGCTTTGCTTTTACTCATATTATGGGTTGTTTGTATAATTAGCAGGAGTAGCGAGACTCGAACTCGCGACCTTCAGATTAACACTCTGACGCACTACCAACTGTGCTATACTCCTCGTACCGTGCAGCCATTATCGCAACGACCGCACGCCGTTAAGAATGAATAAATTATGTGGTTAATCAAGCCTGCACGCTTGCAGACTGTTTGTCTCTGAAACGGTAGCACGCCTGCGAACCGCGTACGATGCCGAATTTTCCGTCCTTATAGTGAGGACATCGCAGCGTGATAGGTCTGCCCTGTGGGTCAAAATTCCACTCCGTCCATGTGTTCCATGTGCCGAAAGCGCAATCGTCACACACGCGGTTTCGCCATTCGTTATGCGGCTCGCGTTTGGGTGCTGTGTTCGTCCGTTTCGCCATGTGTTAGAAAGGCAGACCGCCGTTTTCTGCGTCGGCTTCTGCCGCAGCAATTTCATCGGGAGTAAGACCCGGCGCATTGTTGATTTGCTCTTGGGTGACATGCTCGGTCTTTGGTATCCAACGCTTGAAGTTGCCGATGATATAATTGCGTCCTTCAACACGCTCTTCTTTCTTCGGTGCGCAGGAAATAAAGTGCGTATCACCGAAATTGCTCGGCTCTGCCAGTTCCATGACCGCAAGGCTCAAAAACATCTTCGTGACGGGCTGACCTGTCTTCGGGTCAATCTGCTTGGTTTCTACTTTCTTGATGAGTTCTTTCGGAATGTCCGAAAGACAAATACTGCCAGTTAGTACAAGGTTGGCTTTACCTTTGTTTGCATTCTCTGCCATTGTGTTAGAATTTTGATTGTTGATAATGTGATTTTTTATTTATGCTCCATACCCGAAATCCTTTGCAAATTGAAAATACAAAGCATCGTCCGGGTTTGGTAGTTGTATGCCGTATTCGGTTTCAGCGTCTGCCTGCACTTTATTGAGGAAGTCAGTAAACTCTTCTGTTGTCAGTTTGCTCGTGCTGCCCGGTATGTTAGTCCCATTCGGCATTGTAACAGGCAAAAAGAGCAGGCAATACGCATCATGCACGTTTTCGGGAGTAAACACATACCCTGTAGCCTCTGACCACGCTTGCGCAATGCAGGTAAACCATACCCACATTAGTCTATTTTGCGGGTTGCTACGGGGCTTCTGCACTCGCTCAACAGTCATCACATAGTCGCCGTTAGATATGGTATTGAGCCACATATCCAGCGTGCTGCGTATGCTTTGACTGTTGGCGATAGTGCCACGCTCTTTCTTGAAACGGAATGCGCGTTTTGACATATTCTTTCTGCTGTTATATTACGCCTTGCGCAATGTCACTTGCACGATGGTCTTGCTTGATTTTGCACACATCTTCATGCGCTTGAGCAGGTCTTCATGCGCCTTCAATTCGGCAGTTGTAATATCGTTAGCCTCTTTGAGTTCGCGCCAATGTGCATTCTCGCTGAAGTCATACTTAACGCCGGATTCTTTGACTTGAAAATCGCAGCCGTACACACCGAAAGGAATAGTGCCTTCTTTCTCGTATTTCTGCGCTTCTTCTAATGCCTGTTCAGCAATACGCTCTTTTGCAGCCTTAACAGCCTGCTCAATAGCAGTCAGTTGACCATAGGCGAGGAGAGGGTTCATTTCGCCCTCATCTACTTTCTCTACCAGCCGGATAGACGCGGTTGCAATTTCTTGCTTTGTCGGGATTTTGGCTACCTTTTCGTCGAGTACCAAAAATGGGGGTATTGGTCTTTTCATTGCTGTATTTTTTAGTGATTATTTCTTTTCTGTTTTTGGCGTGTACCAGCCGCGCTCTTCGGCTACCTTAATTGCGTGAGCGTTTGCCTTCGCGGCATAGCGCGTACCCTTTGCCTTCGCCGCATTCGCTTTGATTTGCTCGATATTCTCACTCGCGTCGATGTCTGAACATATTGCCATATATGCCGCTATCTCTTCATGATTCAACGGATCTTCTTTGGCTGCTGTGGGGGCTTTTGTCGCAGGTTGTGACTTTGCAGGTTGCTTCGGTTCGGGAGCGGGCTGAATGTTCGGCTGGTCGGGGTCGTTCTCGTCGTTGTCTATCGCAAACAAACCGCATAAAGCGTACTTGCGTGCGTAAGAACTTGCAGACCCGGTGCATTGCTCATTACTCATCGTTTTCTTGGAGTATTCAGCACCTGTCCGATTATCTCTGCCTGTTACTATGTGCGAGTCCATGACTGCCCAGCCGTTTGCCGATGCGATAACGCCGCCATCACCTATTAGGCTTGCAGTCGCTTTAATTGCACATCTGCCACCGACTTCTGTCAGTTCGTCAGTCACCACTACTGCCGTCTGTGTCTCTGCCAAGAATGGCTTTACCTTTTCAAAGATATCCTCTGCGGAGCGGAACTTGAAACGTCCACCATCACCGCTTTTGTCCTTAGAAACCCGAAGTCCTTGCTGAATTGTGATTAGTCTTTTCATTGCTTTATATTTTTTACATTGTACATTGTTATTAAACAATCACCTTATACCCCGCGCTCGTACAGACGATGCGCGGGATATTAAAGGCTCAAAGATTAAATGCGAAGGAGGCGGAACGCCCGGACATAGTAGTAGATGTCCTTACCGTAGCTGCCCATGAAGCCATTGAACGTGCCCACGAAGTAAGCATAGCCCTGACTGTACTCTGAACACGACCAATAATAGTAGTTCTCATGCAAAGGAACTGCAAGACCGGGGTCGATACTCTGAACGGCTTTCAGACCATCTTGTACTGAATCAATGTCCTCAAAGGCGATAGCCCAATCTTCAGCCGTTGGCAGTCCCCAATCATCGTAATGCGGTGTCTTAAAGCGTGCGCAGCAACATGCAGCCGGGTAATAGCCTTCATCTGACTTGCACTCGATTTCGGCGGCAGTACACCAATCTGCCTGTGCAGTAGCCATTGCGAGAATAGCCTTCATGTTGCTTTCGAAGTTCACACCATCAGCAAGGAAAGAAGGCTCTTCTTTGCCCTTGCCAAATAGCGGGTTCGGCGTGCCATCTGCAAGCCGCGAGAGAGGCAAATATCTGTCCTCATCATCATAATAGTAACGCTTGCCGGGGTCTGCCGATTTATCGCCACCTTCGTTTACAAACTTGCTACTTGCGACGAAACCGCTGCAAGCATGTCCTTTCTCGTTGCCGTCGCGGTCAAGATTAACTTGTGCGCGCTCGTCTGTGCCATACTTGACGAGACCCTCAACATGCTTGCCGTAACCGCCATAAGGCATACGCACTTCGGCTTCGTTTTTTGCGATGCCATGTTCGGGGTCTTTGCAGTACATGTTAACAAGGGAGATTTCCATCCACTCGTCGGTATTCTTACGACGTACTACGATTGCTTCGGGCGTGTAGTCGCTCAAAGGGTACTTGCCTGCCACGTAGTCAGCGGGTGTTACAAATAGTCTCTTACCGTCTTTGTCGAACACGGTTATGAGACCGCTACGGAGTTTGATACCGTTTTTCTCTTCGGTTGCTGCGGCTTGCGCTGCGTCACCCGGTTTGTGACCTAACTCGCCTAACTCGATTACGATAGCGTGCAGGTCACTCTCTTTCATGCCAGCCTGCTTAAGCAGTTCTTTGCGCATGTGGTCAAGGAACTTAATCTCATCGTTTACCGAATGCAGATGCGCTACTACGGTGTGCATCTCGTTCATCTTGCTTGAGTGGCGGTTCGTCACATCAGCGATGAGTTGCATGATTTGAGGGTTCTTTTCTGCCATAAATCATAGAATTTAAGAGTTATACATATTGTTTATAATGATTTTTCTTCTTGCATTTTGAAGTAATAATATAGACTGCCAAAGGTATTGAAATACTGCCTTTGCCGCAGCCATTCGGCTCTGTCCGGCACTTCGCCATTGAGGATGTCCAACACTCGCTCACTTGGGTTGTGTGTGTCCGGGCGAAGGTAAATTTCAGCCTCTTTTCTCGCCTGCACCATTTCGCGCAGTTCTTTTGGGAGGTACTGCGCTAACTGACAAACTGCGTCCCAAGGGGTCTGACCTGTGCCGTAATGCTTTTTGCCCCTTGCGAAGTCCGGCATACCAACGTATGAAAATTCGGGTGTAGCGCGCCAATACAGATTGTCGTTCTCGCCGTATTCGTGTAGGCTGTCTCTTTGCACCCGATAGGGTTTAATAATTACTCGTGCAGGCATAATACATTGTGATTTTAACTGTTATACATTGTGATATAAAATTGCCCGTAACGCCGATAGCGCAGCGGGAGCATTATTGATTGTTTGCCGACCAGTAGGCTTCGGCTGCATCAATTTCTTTGTTGAGATTTTTGAGGACTATGCCAGCGCGGACGCGGGCATCTTCTTTGAATTGCGCACTTGTGATTACCTCGCGAATTGCATATGCGAGATTGAGGGTGTTTTCACATTCTGTCACGTTATTGTACGTGAACAGGCTCTGTAGGGTGTTGCTTGCCATAATTGAGGGTGTATTTGAGGGTTAAACTTATATCTTATATCTTATTGAAACAGCCCGGTATATTCGAGTTTACGAATTATCTGCCATTTTCTGTTGAGCAGATATGCGGCTGTCCAAGATACCGCTAATACTATCATCTGACCGATGATTGTTGCGACGAAATTAGCATCGTCTGTAGGCTCGCCTATGAGCGCGATAGTGCCGATTGATACTAATGCACCTTCGATTGCGAGTTGTGCGTAGAATTTCATTGTGTTTGCTTTCATTGTGTTTCAATTTTGAAAAAAGTTATACATTTATTTGCACATATCGTTTTTTTTTCGTATCTTTGCACACTTTTTAGAGTGTAATTTTAGAGCGTAATTTTAGTTACATTCTAAAATCGACTGCAAAGGTACAACTTTTTTGCGATATATGCAAATTTTTAGAGCATTTTTTGAAAATTTTTTAGTTTTGCTATAAAAATACGCTCAAAGAATACTCTAAATGCGCTCTAAATGAATATATTGTGCTAAAATATGTTTTTGAGCATATTTTGGTCAGAATGACAAAATTTGTCGCTACGCAAGCGTGCGCGTGCATCGCGTACCTTATAATATATAACAATGTTTAACAGATAAAATCACAATGTAAAATGAGCAGAGATTTTGATGTTTCGACAGTACGTGGACGGCTGCTAATGTTCATCCACCATTTAGGCATTCCTGTATCTGCTTTTGAGCGGCAATGTGGTATGTCAAATGCGACTATCGCGAATATGCGAAAATCGCTTGCGCAAGACAAAGTAGAAAACATCGCAAAGAACTACCCTTCGTTAAACATCACTTGGCTGATGACTGGCGAAGGTGAGATGCTGAATGAAAAACCAAAAGCGGAAGTGGACGAACAACCTCAACGTGACTCGCGGCATCTTCCGCTTATTCCTATTGCTGCCGTAGCGGGCTACAATGGTTGGGACGAAGCGGGCGTGACGCTCGCAGATTGCCCACAGTACAGCGTCCCCGATTTTATTGCAGTTAAAGCCGAGTTTCTAATCCGCGTCAGCGGTTCGAGTATGTACCCGAAGTATTCCTCCGGCGATATACTCGCATGTCGCAAGATACAAGAAATTCGGTTCATCCAATGTGGAAAAATCTATGTCATTGACAGTTCGCAAGGCATGATGGTTAAACGTCTCTTTGAAATTGACGATGACAAAGATAATATCCTCTGCAAGTCTGACAACCCCAATTACCCGCCATTCGTCTTGCCAAAGGATGACATCTGCTCCCTCTCAATCGTAGTAGGCGCAATCAGACTTGAGTAATACGTCGCTGGCTGGGCTGCTGGAAAGTAGTCAGCAACAAATAGGAACAAACACAACGTAACATGTAAAGCACAATGAATAAGAAAAATTGGGAATACTACAAAGCATCTAAAGACGGGCAAATAGCGATTACGACATTCGACTACTATCAGCCCAATGCTCTTCCTTGTATCGCCGAAAACATCTTCTACTTTCGCGAAGAGAAATTACATGGCTTGATACCTCCGTTTGATAACGGTTGTAACTATCGCTTTCTCGATGATAAATTAGAGGAAAAAGGAATTGAAATACAGGACGAGCAGGATATAGACCAATTTCTTGCGTTCATTGATAGCATAGATTTTCTTGGGAATGATAGAGATAAATTGAGTTGGCTGCCTGTTTTGTCTGTCTATCTGTACATCAACTACTATTGGTTCAAGCCGATTCTATTCTCCGACCGTTACGATTACTTCACGCAACTATGCTCTAACCTCGGTATTGAACTGCCCGAAATGACACGCAGCCGCGATTACAGAGAATACTTCAGATACTATCACAAACTATGCGGAGCACTCAATAAATTCCAATCAGACAACGAACCACGGACGCGGAATTATGTGCCTGCCTATATGACTACGCAGCCACTCTCGGCGATGAGGAAACGACACCCGCAAAACTGCCACAGCCCACAAACATTTGGCTCACGGGAGCAAATAAATATGATGTAGAAGACATAGAGAAGAATGGACTCAATGAGACCGTTTGGGCGTGCAGCGAAAATACCCGCAGAGGCGACATCATAGTAATTTATGCCGTCACTCCAAACTCATGTCTATATGCTATAGGACGAGCCAAGACTGACGGCTTTTTTGACCCGTTCGATTATTACCATTGCCGCGCAGTATTTACAGATGGCAGTCTTCTTCCTCGCATACCATTCAAAGAACTCAAAGCACACCCCTATATATCGCAGATACCAGTCTTCAGACAGAATTTGCAGGGAATAAAAGGTCGCGAACTATCTGCAAGAGACTACAAAGAGTTAGTCGCTCTCATCAGAGAACACGGCTACGATGACGAACTCCCCGGACTATTGCAGGCAACGGATTATGATATGCCGGATGTGAGAATAGAAAAAGATGTAGAAGAAAAGATATTGATACCGTTCCTGTCGCAATTAGGCTATACGGACGAAGATTATACCCGGCAGTTAGTTCAACAATTCGGGCGCAGCGAAAAAGGTATTCCCGACTTTGTATTCTTCCCGCAGGAATTGATAAAGCACAATCACAACGCCCCATTTGTTATAGAGGCAAAATACAATATGCGCTCTTTACATGAGCGAGAGAAAGCGTTTCGGCAGGTATTCTCCTATGCAGACAAATTGCGTAGCGCGATGTTCGCATTGTGCGATAAAGAAAGGTTTGTTCTATATGCAATGCCGAAAGCAGGTGCGCCGAACGCAAATGCACCCATCTTTGACAACTACTGGGCTGTAATAGAAACGAACGATGAGGTATTTATGCAACTCAAAAAACTCATCGGAAGAAGCGAGATAGAAAGAATAAAAGTATCGTAATTGATACAAAAAAACGCCTGCAAATGTGCGGGCGGTCGTGTAAAGATTTCCCAAAAATTTTGCACAAGGGAAATTGACAAATCATAACTTATTTAATAACAGCAACTTCTGTGTCCCCATCAACTGACTCTTAATCAGTGGGTCGAGGGTTCGAGCCCCTCGGGGGACACAAAAAGACGCTTCCGGGCGTCTCTTTTTTGTATGGCTATCCCAAATCTTAATAATCGTATATATTTTAGTTTTTTTATTTGCATATATGCAAATTTTTTTGTACCTTTGCAGCGCGTTTTATAGGCAGTAACTAAAAATACACAAATACAATGGAATTTAAGTATGCACCAATGTTTCAGCTCGGTAAAGACGAGACCGAGTATTATCTGTTAAGCAAGGAGCATGTGTCGGTCGGTCAATTTGAGGGTCACGAGATATTGAAAGTGGAGCCTGAAGCGCTGACATTGATGGCCCAGCAGGCATTTCATGACGTGAGTTTCATGCTTCGCCGTTCTCACAACGAGCAAGTGGCCAAGATTTTGCGTGACCCGGAGGCCAGTGCGAATGACAAATACGTGGCTTTGACCTTCCTCAGGAATGCCGAGGTGGCATGCAAAGGTCAGTTGCCGCTGTGCCAGGACACGGGAACGGCCATCATTCACGGTGAGAAAGGACAGTGTGTATTTACGAATGTACGAGGTACGAAGTACGAAGGACATGAGGTTACGGACGAAGAGGCGTTGAGCCGCGGTGTGTTCAATACCTATACCGAGTGTAATCTGCGCTACAGCCAGAATGCTCCGTTGACCATGTATGACGAAGTGAACACCAAATGCAACCTGCCGGCTCAGATAGATATAGAGGCTACGCACGGAAATGAGTACCGTTTTCTATGCGTGACCAAAGGCGGCGGCAGTGCAAACAAGACCTATCTGTATCAGGAGACCAAAGCGCGTATTCAAAATCCCGGAACGCTGATACCGTTCCTGGTGGAGAAAATGAAGAGCCTTGGAACAGCGGCGTGTCCGCCATACCATATTGCCGTCGTGATCGGCGGAACGAGTGCGGAGAAGAACCTGCTGACCGTCAAGCTGGCAAGCACACATTACTATGACAGTTTGCCCACAACGGGCGATGAGACAGGCCGCGCCTTCCGTGACGTAGAGTTGGAGAAACAACTGCTGCAGGAGGCGTATAAAATAGGTCTGGGAGCGCAGTTCGGCGGTAAGTATATGGCTCACGACGTGCGCGTAGTGCGTCTGCCCCGCCACGGTGCCAGCTGTCCGATCGGTCTGGGTGTGAGCTGTTCGGCTGACCGTAATATCAAGTGCAAAATCAACAAAGAGGGTATCTGGATTGAGAAACTGGACAACAATCCCGGAAGCCTTATTCCTGCGGAACTCCGTCAGGCGGGCGAAGGCGATGCTGTGAAGATAGACCTCAACCAGCCGATGAAGGATGTGTGCGCAATATTGACCAAGTATCCGATAGGAACGCGCCTGAGCCTGAACGGTACGATTATTGTAGGTCGCGATATAGCACACGCGAAGATCAAGGCCCGTTTGGATGCAGGCGAGGTCATGCCGGAGTATTTGAAAACCCATCCGATCTACTATGCAGGTCCCGCGAAGACACCGGCAGGCATGGCTTGCGGATCGATGGGCCCGACTACAGCCGGGCGAATGGATCCGTATGTAGATGAGTTCCAGGACAAAGGCGGCAGTCTGATTATGCTGGCGAAAGGCAACCGTTCGATAGATGTGACCAACGCGTGTCAGAAACACGGCGGATTCTATTTAGGCTCGATAGGCGGTCCTGCGGCTATCCTCGCGCAAAACAATATCAAAAGCATAGAGTGTGTGGAGTATCCCGAACTGGGTATGGAGGCCATTTGGAAGATAGAGGTAGAGGATTTCCCTGCTTTCATATTGGTGGACGACAAAGGAAACGACTTCTTCAAACAACTCCAGCCGTGCCAAGGATGCACGATATTGAATTAAGAATTAAAAATTAAGAATTCTAAATTTATATCCCTTGAATAAAAACGAAAGTTGGTGGGTACGTGTGCGGCGTAAGTATCGTTTGGCAGTGTTGGACGATATTACGCTGCGTGAGGTGTTTCATTGGCGTCTGAGCGGCTTGAGCGCCATCAGTCTGGTAACCCTGCTGTTTGTGATACTGATAGGTGTTCTGTCGGTATTGATTATCTACACGCCGATCCGAAATATTCTGCCCGGTTACAGCGAGAGTATCCGTCAACAACTGATAATAGAGTCAGCCCGTGTGGATTCGCTGCAATCAGACCTGACCCTACAACGTCAGTATCTGGATGTTATCAAAAACGTGACAGCCGGAACAATAGAGAAAGACAGCGTGCAGAGTCTGGATTCGCTGCAAATAGTGCAGCGCAACCAGTTGCTGGAAATCCGTAATCAGGCGACTGAGCAGTTTCTGAGTCAATACGAGCAGAAAGAGCGTGACCAGTTGCTGCTGTTCGAGACCCGAACACCTGTGACAACACTGAGTCTGTTCCGTCCGGTGCGCGGCGTGGTAATGGAATCCGCAGCTCCTGATGAACATCGCTATAGTGTGCGGCTGCATGTGGCAAAGAACGAGAATATACTGGCTGTGATGAAAGGAACCGTGGTGTATGTGAACCGCGAGATAGACAACAGCCATACCATAGTCGTTCAACACCAACAGTACGTGAGCATTTACCGCCATGTGTCGCTGCTGCTCAAGGATGCCGGTGCCTCGGTGGAGGCAGGTGAGGCACTGGGTATAATGAATGGCCGTAACGAGTTGGAGTTTGAAATATGGAGAGCAGGGGAGCCGCTTAATCCAGAGGAAGTGATCGCTTGGCGATGAAGGGTTAGGAGGTTAAAGGTAGGAAGGGAAACGATGAAAAGATTAGCTATATTAGGAAGCACAGGTTCGATAGGGACACAAACACTGGAGGTAGTACGTGCCCATCCCGAGCGCTATGAGGTATATGCCATCAGTGCTTACCGCAGTATGGATATGTTGGTTCAGCAGGCGCGTGAGTTTCATCCGGAGGTAGTCTGTATTGCAGACGAGAGTCTGTATGAAGAACTCAAGCAAGCCTTGGCTGATTGTCCCATAAAAGTGTGGGCCGGATCAGAGGCGATTGCCCAGATGGTGACTATGCCGAGTATAGATGTCGTAGTGGCATCCATGGTAGGGTATGCAGGATTGAGGCCGACGATAGAAGCTATCAAAGCGGGCAAGGCAATTGCATTGGCCAATAAAGAGACACTTGTGGTGGCCGGTGAAATCATCTGCGAACTGGCTCAACAAAACCACACACCTATACTGCCGGTGGACAGCGAGCATAGTGCGATATTCCAGAGTCTGGTGGGGGAAGAGCACAGCGAGATTGAGAAAATCCTTTTGACAGCGAGCGGAGGACCTTTCCGCACTTATACAATCGACCAGATGTGCAGAGTGACGGCAGCAGATGCACTGAAACACCCGAACTGGGAGATGGGTGCCAAGATTACTATTGACTCAGCGTCGATGATGAACAAAGGGTTTGAGGTTATTGAAGCCAAATGGCTGTTTGGTGTGCCTGTTGAACAAATAGAGGTGTTGGTTCATCCGCAGTCAATCGTTCATTCGGCTGTGCAGTTCTCTGATGGTGCGATCAAGGCTCAACTGGGTGCGCCGGATATGCGTCTGCCTATCCAGTATGCCCTTACATTCCCGGAGCGGCTAACCAGTGATTTCCCACGCGCCAACCTTTTTGAACTGGCGGATCTGACATTCGAGAAACCTGATCCGGAGCGTTTCCCCAATCTGGGGTTGGCATATGAGGCGACACGTCGTGGCGGTAATATTCCCTGTGTGCTGAACGCCGCCAATGAAGTGGCAAACCTTGCATTCCGCGAAGGGCGGTGTGCCTTTTTGCAGATGTCAGACATCATAGCAGCGACGATGGCCAAAGCACCGTTTGTTGCCAAGCCGACATACGACGACTATGTTGCAACCGATGCAGAGGCCAGGCAGATAGCCGCGCAATATCTATAACATGTGATTTAATAATTTCAAATTCGTAATAGTTGTGATACAAGCAATTCAGTTGATATTAGCCCTCAGTTTTCTTGTGGTTATTCACGAGTTCGGGCATTTTCTGCTTGCACGTCTTTTCGGAGTACGTGTGGAGAAATTCTATATGTTCTTCAATCCGAAGTTCAGCATTTTCCGAGCCAAGAAATTCGACGGCAAATGGCATATGAAGTTTTTCGCGAAAGGCGATGATGAAGAGTGGGATAAGCATCCTGACAACACAGAGTGGGGTATCGGCTGGGTGCCGTTTGGCGGCTATTGTGCCATCGCCGGAATGGTGGATGAGACGCATTCGACCGAAGATTTGTCGAGTACGCCTCAGGAATGGGAATTCCGATCCAAGCCCGCGTGGCAGCGACTACTGATTATAATGGGTGGTATATTGGTCAATTTTGTGGGCGGATTGCTGATTTTTATCATGCTGATGTGGCATTACGGTACCGATACTATGCCACTCAGAAACTACTCTTCGGGTCTCTATTACTCTGAGATTATGGAGCAAGAGGGTTTCCGTCAGCAAGATAAGATTCTAACCATCAATGGCGAGGAGCCTAAGACACTGGGTGATGCTATCAACGGCATCATCGTGGAAGGCAGACGTGAGGTAGTAGTACTTCGCGGCGCTGATACTGTCAGCCTGACGATGTCTGCCGACTTGGGCGAACGGTTCCTGGCTCAGCATAACGATTTCGACAAACGCGAACGCGAGAAAGCCAGAGCGGATAAGAACTACACCAAACAGCCGTTTGTGCTGATGACTGAATGGATACCGTTTGTAGTGGATAGTGTGCTGCCGGAGAATGCCGCGTGGTATGCCGGTATGCAAAAGGGCGATAGTATAGTAGCTATTGCCGATATGGAAACTCCCTGTTATTTCCAAGCGACGCAGGAACTTCGCCGCCATCCGTGCGACTCCGTCAATATCGGTTTCTACCGCAATGGTGAGCGGCAGACTGCGCGCCTTTTCATCGGCGATCAATGTAAGATCGGAGTATCGGTTAGGATGCCGCAATATGAGTATGAGCACACCGATTACACATTCTTTGAGGCCATTCCTGCGGGCATTCAGCATGGCTGGGATTTTTTGGTAATGTATGTCAAGCAGTTCCGCCTGATTTTCACAAAGGAGGGTGCGCAGTCGGTGGGCGGATTCGGTGCTATTGGAAATATGTTCCCCGAGGTGTGGAGCTGGCGCGGGTTCTGGTATATTACGGCTACGCTCAGTATTATCCTCGCGTTCATGAATTTCCTGCCTATCCCGGCGTTGGACGGTGGATATATACTCTTCCTGTTGGTGGAGATTATTACTCGCCGCAAGCCGAGTGACAAATTCCTGGAGCGGGCCAACGAAGTTGGATTCTGGTTGTTGCTGGCACTGCTGATCTTCGCAAACGGGAATGACATCATTCGTTTTTTCTTTTAATAAGACCTGAGATTCCATGAACCGGAGTGTTGCCATTCTGTTACTTAGTTCCCCTCTTGTAGTCATGGCTAAGATGCCGACTGTAAGTGGTTATGTAACGGATGTGCAAACAGGTGAACGGCTTATTGGCGCAACGGTGATAGACAGGCACTCAGGAATGGGAACGACGACGAATGTGAATGGTTTCTACTCACTGACCATTCCTGCTGACACCGTTTTTTTGCAAGCCGGCTATGTGGGATACGAGCCTTGTTTGCTTCCTGTGTTTGTTCTGCAAACAGATACTTTTGTGGAGATGTCGTTGGTGTCTGCCACCATGCTACAAGAGGTAGTGGTAGAGGCGACTCAGTCGGTATCGGGTGCGCAGTCGGTGCAAATGTCGGCAGTGGAGGTGCCGATCTCGCAAATCAAAGGCATTCCTGCTATCGGCGGCGAAGTGGATGTGCTGAAAGCTATTCAGTTACTGCCCGGAGTGCAGTCTGGTTCGGAAGGTTCTGCAGGTATGTATGTGCGTGGCGGAGGCCCGGACGAGAATTTAATTATGCTGGACGGCGTTCCTCTCTATTCAGTGAATCATATGTTGGGCTTTTTCTCTGTATTCAATGCCGATGCAATTAAGAACGTGACGCTATACAAGGGCAATTTCCCTGCCCGTTACGGGGGACGATTGTCTTCGATTGTAGATGTGCGACAGAAAGATGGCGATGCCTATGGCTATCACGGTAACTTGACGGTGGGACTGATAGCCACCAAACTGAGTGTGGAAGGCCCGGTCTATTGGAATAAGAAGGATTGGAATGACTATAAAAACAAGGAGACAGTCAAAGGGCAGACCACGTTTAATATCTCCGCACGGAGAACACTGTATGACCTGTTTCTGGCTCCTGTTGCAGCTGCTGTGACTCAGTCGGAATCCAATGGCGATGAGGTGGCATCCGGTGGCTATTATTTCTACGACCTGAATGCTAAGCTAACTCATATCTTTTCTGAGAACGATAAACTGTCCGGTTCGTTCTATTGGGGTGATGATGTCATTTATGCTTCACTTCGTGAGGAGACCGTCAATCAGAACACCTCTGCCCGGATGCGGATGCGTTATAACTGGGGTAATCTGTTTGCAGCGGCAAACTACGAACACCGTTTCTCAGGACGATTATACAACACCACCCAGTTGAGTTACACGCGGTACAAGTATAACCTGGCTGTAGGCATGGTTCAGAAACAGATACAGGAGTCGCAAACAAATGAAGACGAGGTGGCAATGCGCTACAATTCGTATATAATGGATTTAATGTTCCAGACGAACTATGAGTGGCGTCCGAATACACGCAGTGAAGTGCATTTCGGTGCCAATTACACGTATCATATGTTTCGCCCTCAGGTACAGTCGCTCAATGCGAATGTGCATCAACAGGGACAGGAGTTGAAATATGATACTACGCTGGTAGCCGGCGAGTTGATGCATGCTCATGAGGCCAATATCTATATTGAGCATACCTATACACCCTGCTCTTGGTATCGGCTTAATTACGGTTTGCATGCCGGCCTCTATCATATTTCCGGCAAAACCTATCCGTCCGTTGAACCACGTGTGGGAATGCGTTTTATGCTCTATAAGGACCTGGCTCTCAAACTGTCCTATGCGTATATGTCGCAATATGTGCATATGCTGTCCAACTCGTCCGTGTCACTACCTACCGATTTATGGGTGCCGGTAACCGAGAGGATTCCTCCGATGCGCTCGATGCATGCGGCTGCGGGACTGACGTACAATATTTTGAACCAGGTAGAGGTGTCTGTAGAGGGATACTACAAACACATGCTCAACCTTCTGGAATACAAAGATGGTGCCTCATATCTCTCCGCCCGCAACTGGCAGGAACTGGTATGCGTAGGGGATGGATGGAGCTATGGTGTGGAGGTTCTGTTGCAGCGCAAGGTGGGACCTGTAACAGGCTGGATTGGCTACACGTGGTCGCGGACGATGCGGCAGTTCAACCGTGAGGGGCAGGAAATCAATTTCGGCAAGCCGTTTCATGCCAAATACGACCGTGAACACGATTTGAGCGTCACTCTCCAGTACCAAATCAACAAAAAATGGGACATAGCCGCTACGTTTGTCTATGGAACAGGCACTCGTGGAACCTTGGCTCTGCAACGTACGACGGACTATCTGTTTAATGATGCCTATAACGCGTACACTACTGGTTACAGCACTCAAGTACCTGTCGTTGAAGAACGTAATAACTACAAAATGCCTGACTATCACCGGCTGGATCTGGGCGCAACGTGTCATCTGGCCGATAAGAAGCATAAGGGCTTTGAGCACATCGTGAATATGTCCGTTTATAACGCCTATTGCAATTTCAACCCGTTTCTGGTGTATGTATCCGGCAACAGTTTATACAAACTAAGTTTGTTCCCTATACTACCCAGTGTTAGTTACACTTTTAAGTTCTGATGAAGCGATTAGTCCTATATATATTGGTCATGTTGGTACTCTGCTCGTCTTGTGAACGGCGGATTCAATATACCGGCGAGATTACGCAACCCAAACTGGTGATGCAAGCAGAGGCGGGCGAGGGCGATACTATTATGAAGGTATATGTCTCGCATTCTCGCTTCTTTTTGAACGAGAGTGGCAGTCAAAGCAGTGATGATTATCTGGTTGTAGATGCGGTGACAGAGATGCAGCGTGGTGATCAAGCATGGCAGACGATGGCATGGTCACAAACCGGGAAAGCGTTTGTTCTGCCGATAGCACCTCTCCAGGTGGGCGAAACAATCCGTTTGCGCGTTGCGCATCCGGATTATCCCACTATTACTGCGGAGCAGAAAGTGGTTTGTAAACCATTTTGTCAGGTGTTATTCGTCAATGGACAAACGAATACCTTATCAAGGTTCCGTGCCCAGCGTTATGTAGAACTGCCGTTAGTTCTACAAAACTACGATGTCATGGATGTGAACTTAGGCTTAAGTATAAGCTGCAAATATACACTCACGAGCCATTTTAGTGACGGAACCGCTCCGCGAACGATGACATCCGGCACTACGGTGATTCAGTCTATCGACCAGCTGTTCGCCAGCGGTGAGAATGCCTATTCCTCTTATTCCGGCTATAGTTCTCGTTACGAATTGTTTTTTGCACCAGGTTACAATCATGCCACTATTGCCACTATACGAATTCCATATGCAGGTTCAGCTCAAAAGATTCAAACTGACGAAATGACTATTGATGAGATGACGATTAGTTTTAATGCGCATAATACCGATTCCTATCTATACCGTCTGTCGATGTACCAAGCCAAAGGAAACAGAGTTGGCGATGATGCTGATTTAGGCGCAGGTATTGGAGGGGTAATCGGTCAAGAGGAGGCTGTGCAGATTTACTCGAATGTTGCGAATGGTTATGGCATCTTTGCTGCCTGCTCCAGGTATTGTATCATACTGAAAGATATTAAAACGATTGCATATTAGTATGGATTATTTCGTACATGAGTCGTCCTATGTGGACGATGGTTGCCAAATAGGCAAAGGAACTAAAATCTGGCATTTCTGCCATATAATGAGTAATTGCATCATCGGTGAAGAATGCAATATCGGTCAGAACGTGGTCATCTCGCCGGACGTGGTGCTGGGGCGTAACTGCAAGGTTCAGAACAACGTGTCGGTCTATACCGGTGTGCGTTGCGGGGATGATGTGTTCCTCGGTCCGAGTATGGTTTTTACGAACGTGATTAATCCGCGTGCAGCCGTCAGCCGCAAGAGTGAGTACCGCGAAACAATTTTGCGTCGCGGTGTTTCTGTGGGCGCCAATGCCACCATTGTGTGCGGACATACATTGGGGGAATATTGTTTGATAGGAGCCGGATCGGTCGTGACCAAGGATGTGCCGGCATATGCGCTCATGGTGGGTAATCCGGCTCGTCAGATAGGATGGGTTAACAGGCATGGTGACAAGTGCGAATCGCTGGAAGAGGCGATGAAAGACTAAACAATCAAATGTTAAATGACTAAATAGTAAATGGTTATATGATACAGAGAATTCAGACTGTTTATTTATTGATTGTGGTGATTCTGGGCATTCTGCTTTGTTTTATGCCGGTACTGCAGTTGGTAACACCGGAGGAGGCTGAGGTCTTGCAGACATGGGAACTTACTGCTTTCGGTATTGACGTTGTGCCGTTGCAAGGGCTATGGGGGCTCACTATAGCAACTGTATTGATTCCTTTGTTGGCAGGTATTGATATTTTCCTGTACAAAAAACGTATTTTGCAGGCACGTCTGAATATATTTACGGTGATGTTGTGTCTGGGATATTATGGAGTGCTGGCCATCTATTGCTGGCTGGCACGTGAAGCTATGGGGCTGGACTGGCATATACTGCCGTGGGCTTCGATTCCCTTGGTATGTCTGGTATTAACGTTGATGGCCACACGCCAGATTCTCAAGGATGAGGCTCTGGTTCGTGCGGCTGATAGAATCCGATAAATGACAAAATGGCTATGACGAACCTCATGATTCTTCTACAGACGCAACTCACACCCGAGGAGTTGCAACAGCGTCGCAACTCCATCCTGGCAGGCGCCCAGCAAATGGCAGAACTTGCCAAAAACGATCCGCAGGGATTTTGGTATGAAGTCGGGCAAACGATGCTCCAGTTCGGTCTCAAAGTATTGGCGGCATTTATATTGTTTGCTATAGGATGGTGGATTATTGGTCTTGTCAAAAAATCGATGGCACGTATGTTCTCCCGTCGCAAGGTGGAGCAGACGCTGGCATCGTTTATTTCCTCGTTCGTGTCTATCTCCCTGACCGTGTTGCTGGTAGTGGTTGTAGTTGGCACACTGGGCGTGGATACTACTTCGCTTGCTGCTTTGTTGGCTGCCGGGGGTATGGCCATTGGTATGGCTCTCAGTGGCACGGTACAGAATTTCGCAGGAGGAATCATGCTGTTGGCGTTCAAGCCCTTCAAAGCCGGTGATTTCATTGAAGCGCAAGGTACGATGGGTAAAGTGGTTGAAGTGAATATCACTGCCACTAAGATTCTGACAACTGACAACCGTGTAGTGATTTTGCCGAACGGTGCACTTTCCAATGGGATAATCAATAATTTCTCTGGTCGTCCATTGAGAAGAGTGGAATGGCTGGTGAGTGTTTCGTATGGAGTGGATGCCAAGGCGTGCAAAGAGGCTATTATGGCTATTGTCAATAGTGACAAACGTGTGTTGCAGGCTGATACAAACATGAATCAGCTATATAAGGAACTGCAAATCACCAAATATCAACTTTCTACAGTCAATTATCGCTTGGATGCCATCCCGGCTCCGTTTGTCGCCCTCAAGACGCTGAATGAGAACGACATAACCTTCGTGGTACGTGCATGGGTGCGCGGAGATGATTATTGGGATGTATTCTTCTCTTTACAGGAGCGTTTCTATACAGAACTGCCGCCGCAGGGCTTCACGTTCGCGTATCCGCATATGGATGTTACGATGCTGAAAGACTAATGGAAGCATTATTAGGGAAAACACTCTCCGAATTGCAGGCAGTGGCGCAAAATGCAGGACTGCCCAAGTTCGCCGGCAAACAGTTGGCTCAGTGGCTCTATGTGCGGCGGGTGGTCTCGTTTGACGAGATGACGAATATCTCACTTAAAGGTCGTGAGATACTCAAGAGGACTTATATGGTCGGTCGCTCACTACCGGTGCGCGAGGCTGTCAGCGTGGACGGCACCCGCAAATACCTATTCCCTGTCGAACAAAGTATCAACGGCTCCCTCCCTACGGGGGAGGGGCGGGGGGGGGCTTTCGTGGAATCGGTTTATATTCCGGATGAAGACCGTGCAACATTGTGCGTCTCGTCCCAGATAGGATGCAAGATGGGATGCCGTTTCTGCATGACGGGTACGCTGGGTTTTCATGGAGACCTCTCTGCTACCGAGATTCTCAATCAGATATTTGCGATAGACCAATGGGCACAATCAAGTGGGCACATGCCGTTGACAAACATCGTGATGATGGGCGAAGGCGAACCAATGGACAATCTGGATAATGTATTGCGGACTTTAGAAATTCTTACAGCTCCCTACGGCTGCGGATGGTCACCCAAACGTATTACGGTTTCCACAGTTGGTATCCCTCAGATGAAGCGTTTCCTGGATGAGAGCGAGTGCCACCTGGCTGTGTCCATGCACAATCCCTTTGGTTCCGAGCGCGCGGAGATTATGCCTGCGGAGAAGGCGATGCACATCACTGACATGGTAGCCCTGCTCAAGCAGTACGACTGGTCTCACCAGCGCCGGGTGAGTTTCGAATATATCTGTTGGGAGGGAAAGAACGACACCCCGCGTCATGCCAGGGAGTTGCTGCGACTGCTGCGCGGACTCAACTGCCGTGTTAATCTTATCCGTTTTCATGAACCACCACCGAACCTTCAAACCCTCAAACCTTCAAACCCTCAAACCTTCAAACCCTCAAACTACCTCAAGATGGAGTGGTTCCGCGATTATCTCACCGACCATGGACTCACTACCACTATCCGCCGCTCCCGCGGCGAAGATATATCAGCTGCATGCGGCATGCTGGTAGCGCAGCCATCTTAGTCCCGTTCCTCGGTCTGTTATTTATCTTGTCGACTCCGTTCGCATCTCGTTCGCATTACGGACATCTACGTCACGTCTCTTCTTCGTCTGGTTCGCGGGGCTAAAGACCCGCGAACCCCCCTCCTTCTTTCACCTTTCGCCTTTCACCTCCCCTTTCCTCTTCCGTTCAACTCCCGGCATATATGCCGGTGTCTTTCCTTCCTTTTTCGTTTCATTTAGCGATTATTTTTCAAAAAATTTTGTCCATATCAAAACTTTTTCGTACCTTTGCACTCGTAATGCACACGCTGGGGTCTGTGGGCGGGCTTTGATACTATCCCTCACCCCCGCAGTAGTGCATCACATTTACATAAAAGGCGTTTATTGATAGAAATATGGCAAATAGCATAGTTCCATACAACCGGAACGAAGAAGGGGTAGTTATTTATCGAACAGACGATAATACGCTGCAACTAGATGTTCAAGTAGCTGATGAAACAGTGTGGTTAACACAGCAGCAGATGGCAGAACTGTTCCAAAAGGACAGAACGGTCGTCACTCGCCATATCAATAATATTTTTTCGGAAGGAGAATTGGAAGAGGAAAGCAATGTGCATTTTTTGCACTTTCCTTTTTCCGACAAGCCCACCAAAGTTTATAATCTGGATGTTATTATATCCGTCGGTTACCGGGTAAAATCACAACGAGGTACACAGTTTCGCCGTTGGGCTACAAAAATTATAAGAAATTATACTTTAAAAGGCTATGCCGTCAACCAACGTCTGTTAGCAGTTGAGGAACGTATGGACAGAAAGTTCTCGGCTATCGAAAGCGAATTACGTGACCATCAAGAAAAGATAGACTTCTTTGTACGGACGAATGTTCCGCCGGTAGAACAAGTATTCTTTGAAGGAGAGTTCTTTGGCGCACGAGTGCTTTTGGAGAAACTGATTAAGACAGCGCTGAAACGTGTTATTATTATCGATGCGTATGTGGATGCCGCTACGTTTGAGATGTTGGATGTACGTGCAAAAGGAGTGACGGCAGATATCTATTCGGATAGCGAGTATAAGTCTTTGCGCGACATGCACAATGCCATCAAAGGCATACAGCCTGTGAATACGCATAAATGGCGAACTCCCTCGCACGACAGATGGCTGATAATTGATGACAGCCTTTATCATTGCGGGCATTCACTCAAAGATATGGGAAAGAAGTTATCTGCTATCACCCTTATGGGCACAAAACCGGAAACGATACTGAAAGAGGTAAAATAATGAAATACCGCTGGCACCGGCAGCGTAAAAAAGCGGTGACATAAAAGGCGTTTATTGACGTTGTTTGCGACTACTCAGAATCTTCGCAACATTCTAATAGTTAAAAGTCCAGACAGCAACAATGAATGTCCCGTGGGTATGTATTATCCACATCCACGCCCGATGGGTGTGGTTGGGTGTATATATCGGGCGTGGACTTCGGTTGTTTTTCTACTTTTAACGGGGATTGCGAAGCCCTTGAGTAGCGTGAAGAACAGACGGACTTCACGCTTTTCATGTGTATATGCCTTTGAGATTGTCCCGATTCGATACCGATTCGATACCGATTCAATCCCGATTCGATTCTCTCTCGTTAGTGTCTCGCCAGTCTGATTTGGACAAACATATAAGTAAAATCACTATAAATACAAACTTAAAATCAACAACATTATGAGAAAAAAACTCTTTACCCTTTTGCTTGTCATAGTGGCAGGCATTGGTCTGACGTTTGCCGAAGTCTATTCCGGCAGTTGTGGTAATAACCTCACGTGGTCACTCAACACGGAGGATAGTACATTAACTATTAGTGGAACTGGAGCAATGGCGAATTATTCTTCCTCTTCCACTTCAAGTGCTCCGTGGTATTCCTATCTTTCTTCCATTACTTCGATAGTAATCAATGAAGGTGTCACAAGCATTGGGAATTATGCTTTCCGTAATTGCAGCAGTTTGACCTCCGTGACGATTCCCAATAGCGTCACAAGCATAGGAGATATGGCTTTCTACTCTTGCGGATTAATTTCTGTGTCAATTCCGAACAGCGTCACAAGCATTGGAAGTGGTGCTTTCTATAATTGCAGCAGTCTGACCTCTGTGACGATTCCCAACAGCGTCACAAGTATTGGAAGTTCTGCTTTCGGTAATGTTCCAAACATTGTCTATAATGGCACAGCAACGGGCTCTCCTTGGGGAGCAAAGAGCATAAATGGATATGTTGATGGCTACTTGGTATATTCCGATGCCACTAAAACCACACTGCTTGCATGTTTCGCATCAGCAGAAGGAGATATAGTTATACCCAGCAGCGTCACCAGCATTGGAAATAGTGCATTCTCGTATTGCAACAATTTAACCTCTGTGACGATTCCCCAAAGTGTCATAAGCATTACTCCTAATGCCTTTATTCTATGCAGCTCATTGACAGCAATTAATGTCACTATAGACAATCCCAATTATTGTTCCGTAGATGGCATATTGTTCAACAAAGAAAAAACGACGCTAATTCACT
>FLNW01001297.1_pt1 | contig 22047 bp, 36 predicted proteins | sample 1140371 | NCBI WGS metagenome assembly FLNW01 (sample SAMEA3878170, study PRJEB12797) | bioreactor metagenome | biome: Moose rumen | place: Sweden | collected 2011-10
CAGCCGTATTACTTCCATGCCGAGTGCTTTGTATATCGCTTCATGGCTCATGCGTAGTCTGCCTTTAGGAAACGATGCGGAGTAGCCGCTGACCTCATTATAGGTAATAGCCGATTTCATGTAGTCCTTTTCCGTCTCTGCATAGAAATAGCCATTCTTCGCAGCAAGATAGGTGTAGAATAAGTCGCTTGACGGACAGACATTACGAAAAGCGGGCGTTACGTATTGCTCCCAGCCTGCAAAGACTTTGGCTTGCACAAGGCTTGCACAGCCGCAATGCGCTTTGATGCCATTATACACAACATGGTTGCCACTGATTGGACGGTCAGGGTATTTAGTATGCGTCTGCATAAAGTCCTCTATCATTGTCGGAGGATAGAGAATGTCATCATCTATCGGTATGATGAGTGCGTCCGGGTAAAGTGCAAGCGTAGGCAAAAATTTCTTCCACACGCGGGTATCTTCTTTTACCCAGTTCACGCGCAGACGGTCATGTGCAACGATGTAGTTCGTGAGGAATGTCGGCAGGCTCTTTTGCGGAAACTCCTGCTCGGACAAGTTGAGCACTACCGCGTCCGGCTGCTCCGTCTGCGCCCAAATGCAATCAAGCACGCGCGGCAGATTGCCAATGCGCTTGCTCCATGATGTCAATGATACTATCAGTAGTTTGTCTCTCATTCCTTTTTTGTATTTGCTGGGTCAAGAAAACCATCCATGATATACTCCTGCAAGTAGGCATACACCTCATCTGTGCTGTCATTATGCGGCACTCCAGCACGCCATAAGATGTGCGATGTCGCATGTTCTATCTCGTGAAAGATTGAGGGTATATGTTTCAGCGAGCGCACATAAATAAAGCATGTGCCAAGCGTACCAAATCCAGTCACTCCGTCACATTGGCGCGTTCGCACCCAAGTGACGCGCTCGTAAAACTCTTCCGGGAAATTCAGTTCGTAGTCGCCTTTCTTGATGTAGGCTTTGACGGCATCTAACGTCTCGCCTACAAAAAGAATGACATGACACTTAAACATGGTTCTGACTGCTCTAATCATATCTTCTCCTTTTCAAAGTGTTTGCACGCAGGCTGGTCGGCAGGTTGATTGCTGTAGTCATCATACAAGCGTATGCGCTCGGTGCATGAGTTGTCAAAACCCATCTGCCAAAACGCGCAATGACAGCATGTGTATTTCTTATTTTTCCTTGCCATAGTGTTTTATATCAATTAGTTACATTCGGCTTGCCAAATAAGCATGTTTGAACAGGCTTATTTTTCCGTCAGAATATCGGCTCGTAAAAATACGTGCCATACTTATACGTTAGCCGCTGCGGTTTCTCGCAATACAACTCTACTCGCGGCACTCCGCAGCCGAATAAGATTGCTAAAATGATTGTCTTCATACGTCATATTATTTTGGGGTCATAAATAAATGCTTATATCTGTTGTACAGAGCGGGTATTATGTGGTCAAACTCTTGCCGTGAATACCGCTTGATACGTTTGCAAATCTTCGCGTTCTTGATGACAGGCTCTCCGTCCGAACCGACTGCTATCTGTGTGCCGGACACAAGATACACCTCGCTCTCTACCTGCATCATCCAAGAAAAGTCATCGAGTGCGAACCTCGTCGGTCTCTTTGGAAAGACAGGATACCACCTCCCGTTTCTGCACATCGCTTTCCAGCATGACACGCCTTGCTCTTCGCCTACGACCTCTTCTTCGTTGTATATCTTGCTAATGCCGTTTTGTGGCAGAGGCTTGTATCGTATGTATCTATTCCTCGATATATCACGCTGCAAAGTGGCATTTCCAAACTGGCTGCTCGTTATTCCATACAAAGGTCGCCAAACTGACATCAATCGCTTCTCTCGTCATATCGTGTGCGTTTTAACCTCACCGATTTCGGTGGGTTTAATTATACGAATTTGCTCATCATCACCATGCCGTCATCATAGCCGTCAGCGACAGGAGCATAGCCGTGCTTGGCGTACCATGTCTGCTGCCATGAGTTAGTCCATGTCTGCAAAGAGATTACGGTGCAGCCGTTGTCGGCCGCAACCTTTTCCACTTCTTGCAACATCCGCGTTCCGACACCATACCTGCGGTGCTTCTCATCAACTACAACATTTGATAGCCATAGCACATTTTTGCACTTGGGCGATATTGTCAGCCTGCAAGAACCGTAAGGAACATGACAGAACATGTCAATGCCATATTCACTATTATTGTCACGTACTATCTCCATATCAAAGAAATTTGAATAACCCCTTGATGAGCAGTTTGTATTTGCTCAACACTGGGACATAATCGGCGACCCACCAAACAAAGAGGAGAATGACAATAACGAGCAGCACCCAAAAGCCGCGTGTGCAGTTGCGATAATAGTCCGGCACTACTTTTTCTACAACGGTTATAGTCTGCTTGTTATTCTCTAATGTAGTTATGCGCTCCCTCAATTTGGTGACGAGTATCTGCAAACTATCCGCAGCACAATCGACATCGAGGTATATGATTTTCGGCTTGGTTGGCGCAGTAGTACCAGCCGCAGCGGGCGTATTAGGAGTATTCGTATTGGCATTTTCTAACGCCGACCGCAGGGCTATCTCCAATCGGGTTCGCTCTCCTTGTAGAGTGTTAATTTCTGCGACGTACACATTACCCATGCTGTCGCAAGCAAAAGCAAGATGAGCGCGTGCGCTGTCGGCCGCAATGCCGATAAGAGAATCCACTTTCTCTCTCTCAACGAAACGGTCTGAAGTATTCTCACTAACAACTGGCTTTGGCGTTGCACAACTTGCCATCAGAACGCCGACGAGTGCGATGACTGCGGCAAACAAAAGGGATGAAAGTTTCCCCGATAACATTCTCTTTTTCATTCTCATTTTTGATTTTAATGATTTTAGTATATTCTTTGTCAAAATTTGCATATTCCAATATAGACTGCATCAATTCCGAGTGAGCAATCTTCTTGCGCAGTTTGTAACTCTTTGCCTGTCTGAAATAGCCATAGTACGAGTTTATGCTGCTAACGATGTACTCAATATCTGCTTTGCCTATCTCCTCTTCGTGCTTTTTGTGCCAGTCAATGAACTCATCGAATTTCACCAGTCTGTTATACAAAGTGCCAATCGTTTTGCGGGCTATCAGTCTGCCGTATGGTTTGATAATCTGACCCAAAATAGTTGCACCCTTTTCGACCTCTTGAATAGACACTTTCTTCGGATGCAGCGTTACGCCGTACTTCGCAAGGAACTCCCTTATCTGCGGTATCAGTTCTACCAGTAGGCTTAAATATAGCGAAATGATAAAGAAGTCATCTACATAGCGTCCGTATTCTTTTATTCCAAGTATGTCTTTTATCCAATGGTCAAATACACTCAAGAACAGGTTGGCGAATATCTGACTTGTTAAGTTCCCGATGGGTATTCCGAAGTCCTCTAAACACTCAAACAGCGTTTTGTCCGGCGGCAAGCAGTCCCATGCAGATTTCGGCTGTTTGCGTATGCAGTTGTCTTGCGGGCGGTTAAAGACGATGAGCCAAATTACATGTTTCATAAATGCCATGTTCTCCTCGTCAAAGTTCCCGCGCCTATCGAGCAAATCACAGATGGCTTTATACATCTTTCTTTTGTCGATACTCATAAAGAAACTCTTGAAATCGCCTTTGAAAATATACGCCTTTTTAGTGTAATTCTCGCTGACGCTGCGCATAAACTCTTCACAACGCTTAATGCCGCACAGAGTACCTTTGCCTTTTCTGCACGAATAGGAGTCCTCAATAAACTCCTCTTCCAACAATTTTTCAATTCTCCGAATTATCAGATGATGGACTATTCTATCTCTGAAATCAGCCGCAAACACTTCGCGGTCTTTCGGATGGTGTACGATGAAGGCTATCGAACGCCCGATTTTATAAGTGCCGTTGTTAAGGTCTTTCCATAACTGCCATAGTTTGTGAGTAGCATCTATCTCAAACTGCTGGCAGTTGGCGGAACTGCGTTTCCGCTTTCGGCAATCTATATAAGCGTCATAGAGTTCTTCGTACTCTACTAACATATTCTTAAAATAAGAAGATGTGCGATTTGCAAAAGAGAGTTATACCAAATGCGAAGGAGGCGGAACGCCCGGACATAGTTGTTGTTGTTCTTATTGTTGTTGTTCATGTTGCCATTGTTCGTGTTCACGTTGTAAGCATTGTTCTGACTGTTCTCTGAACTCGACCAATAATTGTTGTTCTCATGCAAAGGAACTGCAACTTTCATTGTGGCATCTCTTAAAAGAAATTTTACACTTCTTTTACCATTACTCCTTTCGGAGTGTGCCACCCATTTAATCTTCAACTCCCAACCGTTACGCTATTTCTCTTGCGAGATAGTAGTATTGTACGGGTAATCGCATATCTTCTATAATTATGAGGGTTAAACAATCGGGGTTACTCAACGGCTTGCGCGGTATTATCATCCGGCTCTGCTTTTCCTTGTTTCCGCTTTACTGCGTCATACAAACGCTTTGAGCCATCCAAAATACCACCTACGATTGGAGCAAGGCGGCAAAAAGTCTTTTGACTGATTATGCCAGCGGCAAGCCATTCATTCAAAAGGATATCCACCTCTGCAAATTTCTCGCATGATGTCTTCATGTACGCTGCTTTGTCATCGTGGTTGCCTGTGCCGACCAAATAGCACATGCGGAAATTGACAAGAGCGGAACGGAGAGCATCATTCATCGGACATCCATATAGCGGCATGTGCCGTGTGTTCATGTTTTGGAGAATGCCAACAATTTCTGCTCTGAAGTCCATTGACTGCTTGAAAAGCAAAGTGTCCTCGATAGGTCTTTCTTTGCGGATTTTCGGTTTCTTTTCTTGTGGAGGGTTTTCCATAATTTTTATTTTTTGATGATTGACTATATTTTTCCCTCGCCCTTGCCGCCGCGCACAGGCGCAGGCGGCGAAGAGAAAGGTCAAAGATTAAATGCGAAGGAGGCGGAACGCCCGGACATAGAAGTAGGAGTCCTTACCGTCGATGTACATGCCGCCATCGTCCGGGCCCACGCGGTAAGCACTGCTCTGACTGAACTCTGAACTCGACCAATAATTGTGGCCCTCATGCAAAGGAACTGCAAGACCGGGGGCTACAGCCGCTACTGCTTTTAGTGCCGCCTGTATAACGCTGAACCGCCCCATCATGCAACCCAATTCGCCTGCTGCGGGGAGATACCAGTCACCCGGCTCTGTACCGTCTGTGTGGTAGCGAGCGCAGCACAGGACAGCAGGGAAATGGTTAAAATTATTGCCCTCATAGGTGTTGTCTATCTGCTCATCGGTACGCCAATCTTCTTGCTTTGTCTCATAGGAGATAATATACTCCGTATTTTGCTTTCCGTTAAAATCAGAAAGCATTGAGTTTTGTCCGCCGTCGGCAGAGCGTCCATACATCGGGTTTGGCTCCAAACGGGTTGTGTATGGGCTTGGCATTCGCGCGTTACCCCAATCTTCAATGTATGCAGCCCAATGCGCAGCCTTATCTGTCGAGCAATCGTAATTACTTCCCTTGTAAGATTGATGATAACTATCACTTGGCAGATACCCCCAGTTGCTACTTTCGCCTGTAGGCTCATTATCCCTATCAACGTAGATTTGGCGACGGCTGTTGCCTTCTCCGAAATTAACCAATTCGGGGATGTCGTGATAAGTCCAGTTTTCGGTCTCGTAACCACCCCAACGCAGATAGATGTCGTATGTTCCGTTGCCGTCGATGTCAATCACGCTGTTGCTTGCCTTGCCTGTTTCCGGCGTATTGCAAGACATGTTAACAAGGCTCATTACACGTGCGTAGTTATCGCCACAATACCATTGAGGAATGACTATAACACCAGTTGGGGTATATGTCATTAGCGGAAAATCAGTTGCGTTATACTCGGTATAGTAAACCACCAACTCTTCCTCAAGGAACTTATCGTAAAGCACGATGTCACCTACGTTGCCCAACCGACGATGATGGAAATACGTCTCGTCAGTCTCTTTGCAGTATGCCACACTCGGAACGCGGAGCGAACGGCGTATTGCACAAAACTGTTTTTCAGTCTCAAAGACTTTTATGCGTGGTAAAAATGCCATAATCGTAAAAAATTATAGGTTAGCAATAGCGTTATCGAGGGCAATGAGCGCATCTTTAATTGATGTGCAGTTGTCAAGGTAGTTCGTGCCATCGAAAGATACCTCTCCATTTTCGTCAAATCCAACGGTAGAACGCACCTTTTCTAATGCTTGGGCAAGCGTAAGTTCGTCATCTTTCAGATTACCATCCAACTCCTGCTCCTTCGCAACATGCGCCTCATGATGCGCGCTTTCTGTGCCAGTCAGAGAAGTAATCTTCGTGTCTGCGTCTTTCTTATTAGCCGCGATGGTCTCATTTAATGTGACCTTTTCTGCCGCTATCTCGGAACGCAACGCCCGTTTGTCCGCTTTCGACCGAACACCTATCAAATACTTGAAAACCTCCGTAATTTCGGCGATTGCTTTCAACACAAAACTTTCGCCTGCTATTTTCTTACTCATTTTTTTGCTCTAAAATTTGGATATTTCAAAAAAAAGTAGTACCTTTGTGCCGTTGTTGATTCTATCAAGAACATCGCTCTGCGATTCTATCGTAGCCGTGCCATTGGGATTCTATCTCATTGGCATTTTTTTGTCTTATCGCCCGATGCTCCACTCGTCCCTATCGTCGTTATATTGCATAGTGAACGTAGCAAAGTTAGAAATCTGTTTTCCAGCCTTGAGCAGACAGATACCACCTGCCTTTGAGAGAATAGTCCCGATAGACACAGGTTCACTATCTTGGTCAAGATACCCGGTCTCAAATTCAGAAGTAGCGAACTCATAGAATGTGTCATACTCATCTACCGTTACTTCGTAATACGCAATACCGCCAATCGTGAAAGCGGGAGTGGTCGATTTGAGCACAGGTACGAATAGCGGTTCTTTATCGCCAATCGGCAATCGCCATACTTGATGCCAGCCGCGCGTCTTGGCATTAAACCCATCACCGTTGTCATGGTAATCCAAATTTTTGCGACGGCATTTCGTTTTTTTCTTGCGACAATAACGCAAGGTAATATCTGCAAGACTAATACTTGCTTCTACAGCAATATAGAGGTGCGGAATATCATCATGCACCAATGCGTTCTTTGCGACATAACTTCCTATGCTGACATAGTTGCTGTCGCCACTACCGCCGCCTGCTTCCTCGGCGATTTTCTCTCCAAGTTTCTCCGCGAACTCATTAAGGTTCTCCGGGGTCGCTACTGTTAATGCCATAATCTTGTTTAATTTTTAAGTTTCACATCTATTTTATTTATTCGCTTTCATCGCAGCAATAGTGATATTCACAAGTCCGTTTATTTCTTCGTGCGTCAAAGGAGTGCATTCTGAAGTACCTGTGAACATAGCCGTATCAGAACTTTCAAAATCACCTGCAACGATAGCGTCCAGCATTTCGCTTTCGATAGGAATGACCATCTCCGCGTTTTTGTCATCAGCGAACTCTAATTCAACCTCGCCATCATTACCGATTAGGTCTTCCAGTCCTTCAATCTCATCAATGGAGTGTTTATGACCTCTATAATCGTAGTAGTGCCATACCCAAATATCGCGTATCGTGCTTCCGGCAGGGACGTGACCGGGTAAGAATGCTAATTCTGCCCATCCATCGCGCGTCTGCAAATACATATCTCCGTCTATCTTGATAAGAGTGTATCGTCCTACCTCGCGGTCATAAGTGCCGCTTGTATATACAACATGATTAGCATCGCACCACTCAATATCTGCGTCTGTGAGGGATATGTTGTATTCGGCAAGGTTTATAGGCGTATCATCTATGTTGTCAACAAGTGCCTTGCATTCTTTTAGACCAAGATGGGTGACATCTTTCAACCATTTAATAAAAGAGATTTTCGCAGTTCTGTCAAAATCTGTAATAACAACGCCGGATTCCACCTTCTCCAATACGATAGCGGTATATGTCCCATCTGGCAAACTTGCGGCAGCCATCGGGATTGCCCACTCCTTCCCCACATAGATAGTATCTTCTATCACGACCGGAGTATCGGAGCCTACCTCGACAAACTCTGAACCTTTCCACACGTACAACTTGGATGTGTCTGCGGTTTTGTATATGACTTCCTTATCCGCATCTATCTTCCAGTCATCACCATTCTCATCAATATGATAAAGCCCCGGTTCCTTAAATTGCGCTTCTCCCGTAAAGATAAACATGTCTCCCTCGTTCATTTCCGAGACATCTGGGTATGTGTCGGTACATGTGAGTACGGTTACGACCTCTTGCTTAACATCGTCCTTTGCGGAGTAATCAGCCAATATGCTTTCAATCTCCTTGCGGCTGATGCCTTTTTCAACCCAGCCGTAAGTACCATCTTCGCGCATTTGCCACCAATACTCCGTTATCTTTCCGCTCTCGTTGACAATACCGATAGTCTTTCCTACCTGCACTGTATCATATAACGTTTGTGGGATGTCCCCAAAACTCTCATACGCACCGTAGTCGTAATCGACATTGGAGTTCTTATTGGCAATCTTGACTTGACCGCCCAAGCCGTATGTTCCTTTTGTTCTGTAATCTGTCATAACTCTTAACTGAATACAAGATTTACACTCTTGCCTAAAACTCCGTCATAGGCAAATACATATAGTTTGTAATTCTGCATACCGCCATTGACATCTGCTATCTGCACGTTCGTTCCGTTCTGCGCGAGGTACGGTCTCTCGTCCTCACCAGTCAGCGGCTCTATGGCACTACGTAACGTGTACTGCGATGGTACTGCAATAGCAATCACTTTGTTGCTGAAGTTCATAGCGAACGATGGAGCAGACTTGACGAGACTGCCTGCTGTCAGTCCTGCACGCAGATTGCTTGAAGGCACACCTGCTTGTGAAGCAAAAACACCAGTAAACAAACGCAGATAGGCATTATAATTGCCGCCCTTGTCACATACTCCGGCTGCGATAAAAATACTGCTGTTTGAGCCGTCAGAGTTCTTTGGCACGTTCGTACTTGCGCCAAACGCCTGTTCGACACGATATGTCGTAGTACCAAGCGGTAGCACATAACTTTCCGTATTCCCTGCCAAAGCAGACATCCCACGCAAATAGGTTGTTGCTCCTTTGCTACATCCGGCAGCGAGATTTTGCGTCGTACTCACATCCTCGTATGATGTAAATACGCCATCGGTATAGGTGCTACTTAACACAGGAGTGACTTCTGTGCCAACTTCATAATCTCCGAATGCAGTACCAGAGTTGCTGATAGATACCGACGGATACGACTTGATGACAGCCTCTTTGAGTTTTACAAGAATAGACTTCAACACGCTTACAACGTCAGTCCCTGCTTGGATTGTCGTTCCCGAATCCAATGCACCGACTGTTTCGTTCGTCTTGAAAGTCTCTCTGAACTTTGAGACTGCATTGTTATAGATGAATAATTTGATATGCTGCCAATACCGTTTGGCTTTGCGTACACTTATGTAATCTTCCTGTGCCATACTTACGCCTCCTCCAATGCGCTTTCGCTATCGTCAAAAATATCATCAATATCTTGGTCGCTTGCCTCTTTGGGTAGTTTATCCAGTATATCTTGCTTGGCATTTTCTATTTGTTGCGGAAGACCACTTATGTCAGATATATTCCGAATAGCCTGCTCATACTGTGATTTGACTTGCTGCGTCTCTGCCAATGCCTGTGCAAGCGCGGCGCGCTCATCATCGAGGTCTCCTTGCGACAGGACACCTAATGCTTCGATAACGAGTTCCGACCCGTCAGTAGCGGTTATTTTTATTTTCTGTGCCATAGTCGTTTTGTTTTATAGGTCTTGCCCGTCATAGTTGGTTTTTCTCGCATATACAAAGTCTGTCACATACCCCATGAGAGACTGGTCGGACGCATATATCTCAAGAGCGTAATTTCCCTCTGGAATGGTGCTTGTAACCGCATGATTCCAAACGAATTTGTGTTTGCCACCCTCAATAGTGCCATCAACGCGCACACGCCCGCCGCTCGTCTTGGAGTATAGGGCGGCCGAGTATTCTTTTGTCAACGGTAAGCCGCTGATGGCAATCCCGAAGTCAATGTGTCGATTTAGAACAAAATGTGCCATATTCCACCTTTCTTGTTTAACAATAACGTACTATAGCCCTCGTAACAACCTCTGCGCAAGAGTCTCGTCCCTCGTCAGACATTATGTAACGGCAGTCGCGTTCGGTATCCATAAAGAAATTCTCCACGAGAACAGCAGGGCATTTAGCACCTTTGATAACGTAGAAATCCGCCTCTTTGTCCGGGTCGCCGTCTGTTCCATCCTTACGAACTTTCCATTCCTGTCCCCACATCTTCTCTGCCTCCTCATAGAGAATGGTCGCAAAATCATCTGACTTTGTTTTGCCGCGCGTTGTGAACGCTTCCCAGCCTGTCCCTCCACCACCATTTGCGTGAATAGAAACAAACAGGCAGTTTCCCGCGCCTTTTTCCTTGCATATAGCATTCGTGCGACGCACCCGCTCACCGAGGGAAATGTCAGTAATTTCGGGAACGATTACGCGGACATCATAACAGAAATTATGTAGTTTGGCGGCAATACGACGGACGACATCACGATTAAACTCCCACTCAAAGAGTTGTGAGCCGTCTTTCCATTTTGGGCTGCATTTGCCCGGCGTATTCTGTCCGTGTCCGTTGTCAAGAATAATAGTTTTCATATATATCGTTAGTTATTATTTATTCACCTGTTTCGCGTTTCAAAAACTTTCGTCTGCGGGGAGGACGCTACCGTAACCCTCATAAAACGGCTACCCTCGCCGCGCAGACTACTCGCCACTTAACATTAAATCTAATACCATGAAAAACACAAGGCAACGCTTCGCAGCGTGGCTATTCGTCGGCAATCTCCTTAAGGACATCAATGACCAGCACACCAAGGAGCGTTACCAGTCCGGCAGGTGCTATTACAAGGGCAAGCAGTAAGGCTAAACCGTTCATAATGCACATTCGTGCTTTGCGTAGTTGCTCTCGCATAATCATTGGCGTTTATTGGTTCGTATCGAGACCCCGTTTTTACGGAGAAAGTTAATTACTGTTCCGGGCGTTCTGCCTATCATTTCGGCTATCTGTGTTGCGCTCTTTTCATAGCGGTATTTCCAAATAGTCCATTTCTCTTCCTCATTCAGTCTTGGCATGGTCGTTTGTATTTTTGGATTGCTGTTTCACGCCGTTATCAAGCACCTCATCAACCTTTTCTTCTTCAATACCCAACTTGCGTGCTATCTCTCCCTTTAGGGCTGGACGCAACAGTTTGAAGAATACGGCGTTAGGGTTGACGATTAGTATATTTCCGCTAATGCTCCACAACTCTGTGGCACATATCAGCACGGCTATCAGACATGTTACAAACATACTCTCCCAATCTTTCACCCGCTCTATCATAATCGTGATTAGTATAGCACTCCCATACGCAGCAATCTTACTGATGGTGTCACGCATCAACTCCGACCGGGCGTACTTGCCTTGCTTTACCGCTGCCCATATACCCCAAAAAGCGTCAAGAGCGACTGCGATAATCACAGCCACGACAGACACCTTATAATCTCCGATAAAGTTCACTATGAAACTGCACAAGATGAGAAACCATCCCCACAGCGTTTGCAAGAGTTCTCGCATTTTGATAAAAAAACTATGAAATATAATACCCCAGTTCATTTTAGCCTATTTTGACATGTCAATTTGTTTTGCCACCGCAAAGATACAAAGTTTATTTCATATCTTCGATATGATTTGACCTATAAGATTTGCGATAGTCGTTTGTCTTAAAAATTAGCCGCTCATCAATGCTATTTTACAATTCGTTACGCAGAAAATTAGCCGCTACGAGCGCGTGCGCCTTAATTAAAATGTACGTGAGTGTACGCGCATTAGACGCACGCGCAGGCAGGCGAACACATCAAAATACAGCCCTATTTTATGCCTAAAAATAGCAAAATTAAAGAAAAAATTAAATTTTTTGCAAAAAAGTTATCGGAAAATTTGCATATATCAAAAAAATATATTACCTTTGCAGCATGAAATTAAAAAATCAATTTGATTCACGAATAGTAAAGCACAATGAAAACATCAATGAGAAAAGCGGGTTATGCCGTGCCGAGCGAAAGTTACACGCTGGCAGAGCGTATTCACGAAAGACACCCGAAACACGGCAGAATGCGCAAACAGCATTATTTGTCGAAACAGGCACGCCGGGCGGTCAAGAATGGCAGAGTTGACGGCGTAAACCTCAAAACATATACAGATGATTAACTAACAACTAAATTTTATCAAACATGAAAAAGTTTGCAGAACTGACGGACGTTGAGATTTACAATCTCTCCTCCGAAGAAATCAAGACCTACAAGAAGGTCGAGTTGGCAGAACACGGCGTTGTATTCCCCGTCAAGCCGAAAGAACCCGAATTAGAAGATGAGCCGAAGCCGGACATCACTCTGTTCACCATTCCTCTTATCGAGAGCCGTTTGGCTTTCAATAATGAAGAAGATGCGCGCAATGTACTCACAGCCCTTCAGCAGGCGACATCGGCAGGACTTACAGAAATATATGGTACTGCCACATTCACACCCGGCTTTGGCACGGACTATAACGGCGAGAAAAAACTTCTTGCAGTCGAGCCGAAAGCGGGGTACAGCACAGAACTATACAAGACAAAGTGCGCCATCGCCAAGCGCAACGCCAAAAAGAGGGACGCGTACAAGAAAGACTGCGAGGCGTTTAAGGCTTTGATGGAAAAAGTAGATGAGACACTGGCTCCTCTCCGCGAGAAGATGGACGCGGCGTGCGACAATATCAGAAACAAAATGCGCCTTACGCACATTTTCGTCAATGACTACATGCCGATTTCGGATAATGACGTTGAGACGGCTATGAAGTACATGAAACTGGCGTATCACCTCTCCGAGTCAGACGAGGCGTATATTCGCGAGAATTGCTAAAAGCATACAGGTATGTACGTTTTAGACCTTTCACTCAAGCATGAGTGGTACAATCGTATCGAGAGCGGCGAGAAGCGTGAAGAGTACCGCGATTTTCGACCGTACTACGCTAATCGCCTGCTCTTTCATACGAACCTCGGGCAGAAAGAGTATTGGGACGATGCATTTGCAAAGATGGCAGAACGCCCGGACTACAAACCACAATTTCTACTCCGTGATTATGGTGTACGCAGGTACGATGCGGTACGCTTTCACAAAGGGCAGGGCGGCAAGCAGACAATGCTCTTTGAGTTCGTCGGGCTTGAAATAGGCAAAGGCAGACCCGAATGGGGCGCACCCGATGTAGATGTGTTTATCATCAAACTTGGGCGCAGAATAGGTTAACAATGTAAAAAAGAACAATGGTATGGCTAAAATAAGTTTGCACGCGCAAAGCGTATTAGGATAATGGGCAAAGAACCTGCAAGATGGTGATTGCATTAAAGTAAAAGGTAACACGTTGCATCTGTACAACTCCTGCGGTTGTGAGATTGATAGCGTACAATAAGATACAGACAGAATACAAGCAACTATGACACGTTTATATTTACCACATGAAAAAGTGCCAAAGAACCGTTATTTCTACGGTCTTTATGCCAAAGATGGCAAAGAGAATTAGTCGGGTATGAGTGGTGCTTCTATGTCAGCAGTTGCTATGGCTGGGATTTCGACTATAAGGAGTTTTTGAAAGACAAAGACAAATACCGTCGCAAACTACGCCGCAAGTATCTGCTAACACGGTACGAGTGGTGGTTGTATAGTATAATCAGAAAACTGAAGGGAGGCAAAGCATGAAAGACCCACAAATGTTATTTAACATGTACATAGATACATCAGAAGTTAATAGTACTGGCGAGAAAAGATATGCGTTTCATTGCAAGGCAAAACTGAACGCACGCGGTAGAAGTAGTTGCAAAGCGTTAGCGAGAACGCTCCTTGGCAGGGACTTCATACGCCGAAACAAAGCATTGAAGGATGGAATACGCCTGCAAAGAACACAAAACCCCTTTAACACTCCCGCTATACCCGACCGATGGTAAGATATGTGGGCAATTTCAACTATACGAAACATGGATGTAAAATTAAAAGACATACAACTATATGACGGTATGAGAGCGCAAGTGCCAGTCGGTACTATACTCGTCAATGCGTATTTCAATAACTGCAAGAATGTAATGCGCTGCTTTGTTCCGAGAGGTAACAACTATAACCCAAAGAGCGATGCGCAGCGTTATATCAAAGAGTTACGACTATTGGGCGTATCGGTGTTCTTGGAGACCGAAGAATTACTCCCGCAGCCGAGATATGAGGGTATGAACCCAGACGGCGATGTGCAAATACCAATCGAACTGACGGACGAGGCTGACAATATGGAAAATGCTTATAACCAGTTTTAACTATGACATGCGGCGAATGTAAATATATCAATGGAGTATGCTTGAGTACCGGGTTCTGCGACAAGTTCTTTCACGAGGTTCGCACAGACCGTGTTGCCTGCTCGTCTTTTGACAAACCTGCACCTATCAAACTGACGCACATCACGCCCGCAATCGTTGCCCCGGTCGCTCCTATTGAGCCTATACCACAGCCGCAGCACATAGAGCCATCGGTAAAGCGCAAGCGTTCGCACTCGCTAATCAGCAAATTAACGCCAGAAGAGCGTCTGCAACTCATAACAGATTATCATAGCGTTCCTATGGGTGATTTGGCAGCGCGGTATGGCGTGTCTCGCAAATGCCTTCTCCGTACGCTGAAAGAAATGGGCGTTACGCTACGCAAGCGCGGGCAGGCTACGAAAGAGGGCAAAGCAAAACAGATGGTGGGTGTCAAGGGCTATTTTGAGAATAGAAGAAACCAAAAGAAACAATGAGTGCGCACATCATCGACAGAGTGGATAATTATACTCGCATAGAGGACTACGACGGTTACAATGACTATTACGTAAACCCGGAATGGCAGAGGCGTTGCAGACCGATATTCCCAAGTACAACACAAGAAGAAATAGAAGAATTATGACACAAGCAGAATTAGACAGTTTACATATCGTTAAACTCAACGAAACGATAGACCAGTACAGAGAGTTTTCAGATACTCTCCATAGTGCATTACTCGCGTCATTTGACAAAAACATTGAGGTGTGCCGGGTATGCACAGAAGCAACAAAAGCAGTTGCAAATGCGTGGATGTGGTCAATAATCGTATTGGTCGCGGTTTTCATCTTCGCCTGTTTTCAGATAGAGAATAAGAAATAGACATGAAAGAGAATGCAACCATATTGGACGTTTGCTGCGGCGGCAGAATGTTCTACTTCGACAAGAGCGACCCGCGTGTGCTCTTCCAAGATATCCGAAGTGAGCAAATGACCTTATGCGACGGACGCAATTTTGAGGTCAAGCCGGACATCATGGGTGACTTTACATCTATGCAGTTTGCGGACGGCTCTTTTTCCCTTGTGGTATTCGACCCGCCGCACCTCATGCGCAATGCCAATACCCCCCCCACCGGATGGCAGATGAAAAAGTACGGATACTTGGAGCAATGCAACTGGCAAGACACATTACGCAAAGGCTTCAAAGAGTGCTTTCGCGTGCTGAAGGACGGTGGTTTTCTCATCTTCAAGTGGAACGAAACTGATATACCCGTCAGCAAGATTTTGGCTCTCACAGACCACAAACCTATTCTTGGTCATCGTGTGGGTAAACTCAATAAAACACATTGGATATTATTTACGAAATAAGTATGAACATCGAACAAACAAAACAACAGGCAGAGAGGTATGAACGCAGCCTCTTCCATGAGCGCGGTATCAACAGATACGGCTGTCAAGACATCATAGATGCGTACTGCAAGGGCGCAAGTGACGAGCGTGAGAATACTATTGTCGTGCGCTCCGATAACACAAAGGTCATAGAGAACTTGCAGAATGAGATTAAGACACTCAAGGCGAAATTAGCCAGATACGAAAAGAAGGGAGCATAACTATGATGTGCATAATAGGAGGTCGCTGTTTTGGCAAAACGATTCGGGCAAAGAAAGAGGTTGCAAAACTTCTACGCAGCGGTGTACGTGTCTTATATGTCAGCAAGAATGATAAGCCGCAGCAATTAAGGGGTAACGCGCAAACAGAAACGCTTTAATAGATATTTTATACAATCATGTCAGTAGAGTATTTTACATTCAGAGACCTCGATTTTATCCAGCGCATACCTGTCGGACTTGGGTATGAAGAGAGAGGGTGGCATATCTCCGAAATGACGGTAGAGATACGGGCAATACATGCTGTCTATCGCTCCAAAGACTACTATGTAGCCGATATGTCTGTAAACTTTCACCATCATTATAACGAGGTTCGCATAACGGAAAGCGATTACAACAAACTAACAGAGATATTCACAAGACAAAATGTAGCATTATGAGTAGAAAGCGCGACAACTGGATATATCGCCATAGACTCAAATGGGCGTGGCTATGGCATGGTGCATTGTTGGTATCATGGAAACATCACCGCGAGAAAATAAATGAAGTGATTGTGCGCCCGGTGCGCTATGCAAGGTTCAAAAAAAAATAAAAACGGATAGATTTATGAAAGACATAACAAGAGAGCAGGTATTAGACGCTCTGCAAACGCACAAGACGGTGGAGAAAGCAGCCAAAGCACTGGGACTTACTTTCATTGCTATGCAATTATATCTCCAAGAATATGGCGTTGAATATAAGTACAACCGAGAGAGGGACGAGACTACGGCAGACATTAAGGATTATATGGAAACGAGGGAACAAATCTTATTGGCGAAAGCCCGCGAGATAGCAGGGAGAGAGGCGATAGCCAACGGCTCTATGACATTTGTCGAAGCATTGGTGACTATGGGGAGGTGGTGCGATGCCAATCCAAACATCAGCAATGAAGACCAAGGCAAGAGTGCAGGCAGAAGTATGTCATCGCACGAAGTAGCACGGCGTTTACTCGCACTCCCAAACAAACAATGTATGACTGGCAGCATGGATGATTTCGGTGCGTATGGTCTATATATCATCAATCAAGTCAAAGAAGATGGCAAGTACATCGTAATAGGAGAATAATGCTATGATAACCGAGACAATGACGGCGACAGAGAAATTCGCCGATATGCGCAAAGACTGGAATGCCATACTAAATGAGGACGTGCGTTTTCGTACCAACGGCGGTTGGCGACATGCACGCTCCGCGCAAGCAAAGTACCCTATACAGATAATCCACGAGTGGACATCGCCAAAGACGCACAATCGTTATTTGCTGCAAGACGTGTTGAACTCCCGCAAAGAAGCATTGAACGGCTGCGGCTCGCTGATGGTGCGTGCTATGCTTACTACGGCAGACGGCATGGCTCTGTGTATGCAGAACAGGTCTGACAAATCTAACAAGTATAGTTTGCTCACATTCCGACCGCATCTGTTCAAACGATACAAAGAACGCATGGGACTGACCTTTGATGGCATAGACCTCATACGCCATTTCCTTAAACGCAATACGTTTTTCGTTTTCAATGAAGAATACCGCCGCAGCAAGGGTAACACTACAGACGTAATGATTACGTGCTATGACGGGGCTGTTTTCGGGCGTTTTGACGAAAGCGGAGAGGTAGAGGACATAGACCTGCGCACTTTCATTTCATCAGAGACCATGCAAGAGGGCTACAAAGCCAAGTTTAACGGCGAGTATGAAGAATGTATCACGGCGGCAGAGGAACGCGCTCTGCTCGACCCATACTATGCACATATCGCAGCCCATACTATCAAACATCGCAATAAATAATTTATCAATATGAGCAAAGAGAAAAATCGCGTTAAAGGTGAGCGCGTTATATTCACCGAATTAAGCCTTAATTCCGCATGTGCCGCACAAAAGGTTCTTGTAGATGCAAAGGGTTTTTAAGAAAGAGAGTGTGCCGACATACCTCATGCTGACTGTCACCGAACTCTCCGAGGCATGCGAGGCAGACCGCAAAGGCAAACATGCCAAGTTCAATGAGTTTCGTGCTGTGTACGCAGGCGCGTTAGAGCAGGCAAAGAGAAACGGAGAAGAAGACCCGGAAAGCGTAGCCTATAAGGTGGCTTTTGAAATGACAATCAAAGACACCATTGAGGACGAGATAGCCGACGCGCTCCTACGACTGATGCACTTCTGCGGCGAGTACGACATAGACATCAAGCGGCATATCCAAGCAAAGGCGGCATATAACCAGTTACGCCCGGCAAAACATGGCAAGGCGTACTAAACGAAAGGCAAGAAGATGGGCAAGACGAAGTATATCTCCGCGCATGACGCGGCAAAGATGGCAGGCGTGACCACGCAGACAATTCGCAACCTATGCAAAGCAGGCACATTGTCGTTTCAGAAACGGCAGAACCTCTTTTACCCGTCAAGGGAAGATGTGGAGCGTTATGCTGACACCATCGCTGAGGTGCAGGCTATCACGACTGACATTGAGCAGTACAGACTGCGACTATTGGACGAGAGGCAGGCGTTGCAGGCAGAGTTGCAAGAGCAGCAAGTCAAGTACCACGAGCGCATGGTTAATCTTGAAATGTTCCCGCAGCGCATAGAGGTCATCAAAGACACGCTCATTGCGGTCGTAGAGGGCATAGGTCGCTACACAGACTACAACGATTGTTCGCTGACAGAACGCGACATTAGGGTTACATGGGACGCTCTGCAAGGCAAGTCCTTTGAGGAGATTGGGCGCGAGTTGCGACCGAGCATCGCACCGCCGTCCGCACGGCTGATATGGGCGAAAGTATTGCGCAAGTTCGCAACTGTCAAGGGCGCATTCTATCATCTTAACTCCGAGAATGACGAACTCAAAGAAACGCTCAAAGAGAAAAACGACGAGATTGCAATGCTTCACGCGCAGTTGGACGGCAGGCAGATTACTATAGATGAGGGGACGCGCAAGTTGAGCCGTCTGCTGGCACGGCATATGAGGGAGTTTGATATTACTGTGCGATGTCTTAACGTGCTGCGATATGCCGAGATAGATACCGTCCGCGACCTTGTGCGTTTCCGCCGCCAAGACCTGCTCAAGTATCGCAATTTCGGCAAAAAGAGCCTGTTAGAATTAGATGAGTTCGTCGAAGACCACGGGCTGTCATGGGGCATGGATGTAAGTTCTATACCGGAATATGTTGAATAACTAAAATATCACTATTATGTCAAGAAATGGAAATAACCCTCTCTATCTTCCTCAAGGGGCGGCTGGAGAATATGCAAGATGGGCGTGCAACTTTTATGTCGGTTGCTCAAACGACTGCGATTACTGCTACTGCAAACGTGGTTTATTGTCTCACACAATGGGCAAACCGTTTCCAACGCTGAAGAAATGCTTTGTGGACGAACAGGACGCGCTCAATCGGTTCAAGGAGAATGTCAAGCGGTTCTTGCCGGAACTGCGGCAGCACGGACTTTTTTTCACGTTCACAACTGACCCTATGTTGGTCGAGACGAGAGACCTGCATTGGGCTGCGGCTTCCTATGCGGTTGCGCAAGGTATCAATGTCAAGATACTGACCAAACGCGCAGACTTCATAGAACCATTGGAGTTGGATAAATTGAGTGCCGAGGAGCGCAAGCATATCGCATGGGGCTTTACACTAACTGGCTTTGACAACAGAGAGCCGAATGCAAGTACCAACGATGAGCGTATAGCCGCCATGAAACGCCTGCACGACATGGGCTTTAAGACCTTTGCAAGTATCGAGCCTGTTATCAACCCTATGCGCAGTCTTAACTGCATAATGCGCACACGGGATTTCTGCGACCTCTTCAAGATTGGACTGATGAGCGGACACAAAGACTACACCCGGCGCGAGGTGGAGCAGTTTGTCAGACAGGCGAGCGATGTCATTGACATTGCAGGCGGCAGGGTATATTGGAAAGAAAGCGTAAGTGAGTATATCGGATGTCCGATTAAATGCTCCGCGGGCGTGAGTGCCGATTATGATATGTTTGCAGAGGAGTATTGAGGACTAAAATGAGCAAATCGGTTGCAAAAGTGAGAAAGTTTGCTCTTTTCTGCTGATTTATTTGCAAAAGAGGAGAAAATTTCGTACCTTTGCAGCCGATTTAATCATTAAACCCTCAAAGTTATGAAAAAGTATTTATCAATCTTTTTAATTCTATTTGCAGTTATGGCTACTGAAACTGGTTGCGAAAGCAATAACCCGGAAGAGACCAAAAGAGGTGGAACAAACGCCGAACTAAATCAACCCGCAGACCCCGAAACATGGTCGCCTGCTGGCAAGACATACGTTTATGAATATACCACCGAAGCAGACTTTGAGGAGTTACGCGAATTTGGTTATGATGGAGATTACTATATTCATGTTGTTCGATTCCTTGACGAGAAACACTTCGAATACTACCTAACGCCAAATAAAGACCTTTCTGTACCGCGACAATGGCGTAATTTCTTTGAAGGAGAATATAGAGGAGAGTATCCAATGTTTATACTCAAGGATGAACGGTTATTCTTTTCAGATGTCAATACATGTTATTTTTCATATAACGAACTCCAAAAGCACACTTTACTTGAGCAGTAGCCATTCATTTCTTAACAATAAATGTATTGGTGGGAAGTGCAGCAAGTACTTCTCCCAAAGCGGCCGAAAAGCCGCTTTTTTTACATCCAGCAGTGAAATAGTCTGCCATAAGAGTGTTCAATTTAGTCTTAAACGTCTCAAAAACACTCTCTATGGAAACTAACTGATTTGTCTCTGCTCCACTTGCCGCACTTGGCAAACCTGCCATATACACTTTTTGTGTTGTTGATGTATTGATTACCTCGAAAAAGTGTGTCGTATCAACAGCGGTTATAAGCCCATCTATTCCAATGACAGTTTTTTGATTATAGTCGTAAGTCTTTGTGTATCCATAATTGCAACTTATAGTGCCGCTTATACCTCCACTTGCTCCTTGTGAACCATACTCTCCTGCAACCGTTGGAGACGTAAAAACAACATACATTTTATATGTTCCGGCGGCAAGATGTACAGAAAATGCCGAGTATGATTTACTCAAAGTACCTGTGCTACCAGTTTGAAGAGAATATGATTGTGTGGCAGTTTGATACACCTGTGTGCCATTACTATTTACGATTACTACATAGAACGATGAACTCACTGTTATTCCTTGCATCAAATTTCCATGATATACACAAGAGGTAGTCATATTACTTCCACTTACGTTAAGAGAAGTAAACCTTACGGTAGCGGGTTTCTCTATGCGAAATTCTCCTGCTTTATTTCCATTATCATTTCTGCTGTGCCAAACACTCATTCCACTTTTGCTCCCTGTCGCACTTTCGGGCTGAAGAGGTGCATAATCTTGTATGTTGTCATTGACTACACAAATCTTCAAATTATCATCACTTGCGCTTTCACCCTTATAAATTTTCATACCGTTAGCCGCGTCTATATCAATAATACCCGTTACTTTACTATCGCTATAAACTTTGATACGCGCCTTACTCTCGTCAATACTGAACACACCAATCTTTGCTGTTCCGTCCTTTTTGAACAGCGATGTAATGTCATCCTTTCCGATTTCCGACACGTTTTTTCCCGCCTGTGCGAGTGCGTTCTGATACGCCCCCTTGCTCGCGTCTGCGTCAGCCCACAAGAGTACGTTATCATCTTCAAGTCCACTCATGCCTGCGCGGGTCTGTCCGTCTGTGCCTTTGAGCATCATGACATTCGTCATCACCATACCGCCGCTGACCTCGGTAGTACCATGCAGAGCGTCCGTGAGGTGCTTGATGTACTCCTTGTAGAAATCGGGCGAGTGCGAACCCTCATATAAAGCAAGGTTAGTAAAAATAGCACCTCTGCCTGCCGTTGAACCTGCAACAGCCGGATAAATAATAAAGCCCCAGTTAGTACCATCTGACGGAACGGTGAACTTATATGTCTGTCGGCCATCTTTGATGTCAA
>FLNW01003709.1_pt1 | contig 21775 bp, 20 predicted proteins | sample 1140371 | NCBI WGS metagenome assembly FLNW01 (sample SAMEA3878170, study PRJEB12797) | bioreactor metagenome | biome: Moose rumen | place: Sweden | collected 2011-10
GCAAAGCAGCTCCGTTTGCGCGATATCGGCGGTCTCGTGGTGATCGACTTTATCGATATGGAACTTCAGGAAAACCGCGATGCGCTGTTCCAGGAATTCCGCAAGGCAATCCGCAAAGACAAGGCTCCGATTACGCCGACTCCGCTCAGCCAGTTCGGGCTGATGGAAGTCACCCGTAAGCGTGTGCGCACAAACTTGATGACCGAAAAGACTCACGTCTGTCCGGTCTGTCATGGCACCGGTCACGTTTTCCGTTTGGAAACGACTCTTTCCGCAATCGACCGTTGGCTTTCCCGTGCCCGAGCTAAGAGCCGCATGAAAAAAGTCAAAATGGTCGTTAGCAGCGAAATGGTGGATGTCCTTTGCAAGGATATGGCTCGCATGTTCCACTATCTGGAATATAAGCACGAAATGTCGCTCGAACTCGTGGAAGATGAAAAGATGTTCCCGAACCAGTTCTACATGTTCAACGACAAGGACGAGGACATTACTGAAGAATACAACTTCGCTTAATCGCCAGTTGCATACAACCCTTTTGAATAGCTCCGCAGAAATCTGCGGGGCTTTTTTTGATAAAAAACTTCGCGACATTTGCAGCGAAGTTTTGGTGTGTGGATGATGGATTTGAACTTATTTTTTGCGGAAGAGGATTCCATGCACATTCAAGCGAGAGACTTCACTTCCACGAGCGTTGAACGCTTTCTTCGGCAAGGAACGCAGCTTTCTGGATTCAACACTTTCGCAGCGCGTTATTTGCAAAGGATTCCGCCGAAATCACCTTCGTTCCATTTTTTCGCAATTGATCGGCGAAATTCTTCGTGTACTTATACAGATTGTCTGCGCTCTAGCACGTCCAGGAATCACACCAGTCCGTTTCATTCTGGATCGAAATTGCGTACAAAGGCGCCCCCTGATCCTTCATGTGAGCGGCGAAAGTATTGAGATGATCCGTATACGCTTGCCAGTCCTTTTCGAGAATCTGGGTCGATGTATAAATTTGCCCCCAACGCGAAAACGTATAGGAGGTTTGTAAATTAGTTGGAGGTTTCCAAGACGTTGCGTAAACGATTGCCACATTAGATTCCATTCCGATAGGCCGCGCAAAACTCTCGTGGACATTTTATCCACAAGCAAAAAAGGCCCGTTCCCAACAGAACGAGCCTCTTCAAAATTTTCAAAAAATTATGCGATTTTCTTCATCAGCGGAATGAGGCCGCCACCGATTGCATTGCCAACCGAAATCACGACCAACGCCTTAAGCATTGAAACGCTAAAATCACCGGCCATGCTAAAATAAAACATATCCGCAATGCAATGTTCAAAGCCGCTCAAAATAAAGACCATCACCGGAAGGAACACGACCACAGCCTGGCCCACCACGTTCTGTACCGTTTTGAATCCGTCCGCTGCAATAAACATCAACATTCCACAAAAAATTCCAAGAACAAGAAGGCTAAGCGGGCTATCTGCATCCTTGATTTGGCAAAGCGCGCCCGCTTTCACCACAAGAGCGTCCGCATAACGTGTTACCGCCATCATCTTTGCAAAGAGGAATGTCCCGATAAAGTTCCCCACCCAAACGATTGCCAAAAATCCCCAATAAGAGGGCTTATTGTTCACAAAATACCCGACTTTGCCCGTAAAAAGGTTAAAGCCAAAGTTCAAAATGGTAAAAAGTCCTAGTCCGAAAAGGAAGGAACCGAGAAGTTTGTTGTCGCAAGAAAGGTAAACAGTTCCGCCAAGACCAATGCAAAGACCGGAATAAATGGATTTGACTAAATTCGACACCTGATTCATGGCACCGAAAATAGTAAAACTTTAACCATCATTCCCAATCGACACCATAAAATACGATATCATCTATCCAGAATTCGCCGCCTGTACCGCCAAAAATCGACAGATTCGTCACATGATTCTTGACCGCATCCCAACCGATATTTCCACCAATGCTATCCGCAACCAAAAGCGATTCCGGTGTCACCACGATACGGCTCCATTCCGGCGCTACATCGACATGCAACCAGGACTTTCCATTCGTATAAGCAGAGGAACTATCTTCCAAAACATCAAAAGACAAGCTAATGCGAGTTTCAACTTCACCGCGAATCCAAAACGAAACGGAATCCAACGCGCTCAAGTCCATTTTTCTTCCAAAGGAACGGCCCATCAATGCCCAATTCCCCACAGAATCGTTTTCGCATGAAAAATGCGCGACCATTCCACTTCGGCCACCATTCGCTTCTACCCGTTCCACAGAAGCCGTCGCGTATTTCGAATAAGCAACATACCAGTCAAACGAATTCCCTTCAAAATCTTCGAATAAATATTCCCTGGTGAGCGTGTCCGTCAAAACAAGAGGTTCATTTTCCGCTTTTACAACAACAGAATCCGAAGCAATTACCTGATTTTTATATACAAGAAGGATTTCAAAATTTCCCTGCGGAACTTGCATCCAAAAGACTCCCGTTGAGTTCACCGCCTGCACATGGCGCGTTCCTCGCACCATCACATACGCCGGAGACATATCCGTTTCGACATGGCCCGAAATAATTCCCGGTTCTTCCACTTCTACAGGAATCGGAATGCTAGTATCCGGAAGTACCGAAGGAATTGTCACTTGCAAAGCCCCGAGAAGAATCGAATCGTTGTCCAGATCCGCTTGCGCTTCCACGATATAATCGCCCGCTTTCAAAGCTTTCAATTTTAAAACACCTGCGCTGTCCGTTTCATAAGACATGCCCACATTCGAAAGACCCGTCCCTAGGAATTCCACAAAAGCATCCCTTTCGCATACTTGCACATGGCTATAAGGGGCAGGAGTTCCGTCAGCACGAAATACGACAACTGTCGCCACGGAGTTCTCCGTTTCAAAGGTAGAACCCGCCGTACTTTTTTCAGAGCAAGCTACCAAGACACCACTCGAGGCAGCCGCCACACCCATCATCCAAATCCACTTCATTCTTTCCTCACCCTTACCACCGGATAAAATGCCATCGAAAGTTGCACAACTCGATCCGGATACTTTACTGAATCTACTCTTTTTTGAACTAATCGGCGAAATTCCTTTGCCATATCGCCAAGATCGTCAAAAGCAGCCTTGTCAACAGAGAGCATAAGCGTAGAAACATTTCGTTCAGATACAGGAACGTTGTCCAAGGCTTCGATAGCCAAATTCAGGGTCTGTTTTTGGAAATTTCGAACCGCTTGAGCCTTTTCCGGGCCTCCCACGGTCAAATGGGTGTCTGTCAGGGAAAGCTTCCCTGATGCGAGTTTTTTTACAAGTCCAACGCTTTTTAGAATTTCAACAGCTTCTTTCGCCTGATCTTCCGTAATCGGCGGGCACATATCTTTAGCCATTTGCTTGAAATTCACTATGCCACCGTTCAATTCCAAGTAAGCGCGCACAGCAGGAATCCACCAATTTTCGAGAAGCTTTAATTCCGCAGCCTGGAGCGTGTGGCGTTCTACATCGCGCAGCGCAATCGCTTTGGCCATCAAATCTTCCTTTTGAACGGAATCCTTTGTAACCGAAGCCGCATATAGCAAGTCAAAATACTCGGCAGAACGGCCAGAAAGCTGGAGCATGTCTTTTGAAGCCTGGAGAGCATGAGCCGGCAAATGGTGCTTTTTTTGCAGCACGCGAAACAAATAGCTCGCGTCCAGCCCGAGCTTTTCTCCCATCATCCGGTACGAATACAGCGGCATTTCTTTTTTGCGCTGCTCATAATAGGATTTCAACAGGTCGCGGTAATCCGCTGTTTCCAAAAGTAAATTCATCCCATTTAAAATACACAGCGTTTTAAAAATCCGACAAACCCGAATTCCAAATCGTATGGACTTTTTATCCAAAATCGCAAAAAAAAGACCGCCTCGGGAATTTCCAAGGCGGTTTTCGCTGAAATCTTGAAAAAGATTACTTACTGAGGGTGCTGACCTGAACATCCCAGCTCTGACCGTTCACGGCCACGCGGTAAGTGTTCGTGCCTGCAACCTTCATTCCTGCCGTGTTGACAGCACCTGCAGCCGGTTGTGCGGTCGGAGCCGGAACCGCATTCGGGTCCTTCTTTGGCACGCCGATATGACGGTTGCCCTTGAGGAAGTCAATCCCCTTGTTACCGCCCTTCGTCTGGAGGCAGCCCGTGATGAAGATGTTTTCATCCGTGACCGGGAGGTTGTTTTCTTCGAGAAGCTTCTTGGCCTTCGGAATGCCCGGTTCGATGATTTCCGCAGCGCACTTGACACCTGGATGAACCTTGGCAAACGGTTCCTTGCCCATCTGTTCGGCGGCAATCTTCACAAGTTCCGCATCCGGTTCGCACGGGGTTTTACCAAGGTAACCGAGAATCATGTTGCCGTAGCCTTCCGTAATCTTATGCCAAGTGTCAAGCCCCTTGCTCTTGTTCACCGTATTGACATAAGCCTGCTGGAAGTAATACTGGGAAACCGGCGTCACTGAAGAAGCGAAGCCACCGCGACGGACGCATTCGGACATGTTCGCAATCACCTGTGGATACAAGTGGAACGTCTTCGTTTCGCGCATCATGAGGGTGTTTGCCGTGAGAGCGCCACCCGGCATCGGAGAGAACACCACATCAGAAGAAATCTGGCGGGATTCCGGCGGGAAGTTATAATCCTTGAGACATTCGACAGCGACATTGTTCGCTTCCATAAGTTTCGGAATGGCATTTTCATCCACAATGCCGTCTTCACCCAGGGCGAGAGCGTAATCAGTACCCTTGAGAGCGTGGAACATGCTGAAGAGATCCGGCTGAGACGTACCTCCGGAAAGCGGTTTACGAGCGAGGTCGATACCGTCTGCGCCACCGTCAATTGCGGCAAGGTACTGGCGAAGGCCCGTGCCACAAGTTTCATGAGAATGAATGCGGAGTTCCACCTTGTCGCCAAGAAGCTTACGAGCACGTTTGAACGTTTCATAAACCTTCACCGGGTTCGCCGTACCGGAAGCATCCTTGAAGCAAACAGACACAAACGGAACGCCTGCGTCAAGAATATTTCTCAAAGTCTTTTCGTAGAATTCCGGATCGTGAGCGCCCGTGCAGCCGAGCGGAAGTTCCATCATGGTAACGACAACTTCATGTTCGAGGCCTGCATCCGTGATGCACTTACCCGAATAAATCAGGTTGTTCACGTCGTTCAAAGCGTCGAAATTACGAATACGAGTCATGCCGTGCTTCTTGAACATATCGGCATGGAGCTTAATCATGTCATACGGTTGTGGGGCAAGAGCCACCACATTGATGCCCCGAGCAAGAGTCTGCAAGCGGGCCTTTGGACCGACCGTCTTGCGGAACGTATCCATCATGTCGAAAGCGTCTTCGCCACAATTCTGATAAAGAGCCTGGAAACGAGCGCCACCACCCGCTTCAAAATGGGTGATACCTGCTGCAGCAGCAGCTTCGACTGCCGGCATAAAGTCCTTGGTAAAGACTCGGGCGCCAAAGATGGACTGAAAGCCATCGCGGAAAGACGTATCTTGGAATAGGATTTTCTTTTTCATAAGGTATCCATTTGGGGGAATCACACCCCCTGTCTAAGGGTCAAATAATGAATTAGGTATAATATAGAAAAGCGAAGGTTTTGCACCCCGTGTTCGGCTAAATATCCTTCATTCGGTTTCATAGGAATTATTCTGTCGGTTGGTCGTCTTCTACGCAACTCGGAGATGTCGGGTGATCAATGCATTCGTCGACGACTTCATCTTCAGCACTGCTGCTCGATCCACAAGCGGAAAAAGAAAGGGCGAGCAGCGAAAACGCAAACAAAACAAACAAGCTAATTCTCTTTTTCATAGCCCTATTATAGATTTTTTTTCAACAAAAAGGTCAAAACGACCCCATTTAATCGCCATTCGGCCTAAAAGTAGCCTTCAAAAATGTCACACGGATTTCATTTTTGAAGATTTTCGCACAAAAGTAAAAACCCGCTCGAAAGCGGGCTTTTGCAAAATCTTTACAGTATTATAGCGGAAGAAGATTACTTCTTAGCAGCCTTTGCCTTCTTTGCGGTAGCCTTGAGTTCAGCACCAACCTTGAAGGAAACAACCTTCGTAGCCTTGATCTTGATCTTTTCGCCGGTGAGCGGATTGCGACCCTGACGAGCGGCACGATCCTTCACGCTGAAAGTACCAAAGCCGATCAACTGAACCGGGCCACCCTTCTTGATGCCTTCGGTGATACCATCGAGAACAGCGTTCACTGCAGCGGTAGCAGCAACCTTCGTTTCGATGTTGGCGGCTTTCTGGACGTATTCAACGAGATCTTGCTTATTCATGGATTTTTCTCCTTAAGTGAATTTTATTGGATTCGATGCTTTTATTATACTTTTTTTTTAGTACAAAACAAGAGTTCTTAAGAAAATATTTTGTACGAACCCTTATTTCGTGGGGGTTCTCATTCATCAATACCCGGAGAGTCCTTGCGGCGTCTAGGGAAAATCCGGTGCTCCGCATACTCCTGGAAAACGGCAATCACAATACACGTGAACGGAATCGCACACACAAGACCGATAAAGCCTAAGAGTTTGCCCCACACAGAGATAGAGAGAAGAATCAACACTGGCGGCAGGTTCACTTCCGTCCCCACGATCTTCGGTATAATCAGCATATCTTCAACAATCTGTACCACAAGATAAATGGACGCAATGATCAGAAGGACTTCCCAAAAAGGAATTCCCGTGTCTAACGAATAAACAATGCCAAGGAAGAACGCAACAGGCATGCTCGCTACCTGCAGATAGGGCACCATGTTCAAAATGCCGATGAACAGGCCAAAAGCAATCCCCATCGGAAATCCAATCACGCTAAAAATCACCGCATAAAGCACACCCACAAGAAACGCGACAAGGCTCTGACTGCGGAAATAGGCCTTCATCAAAAGGTTCGTCTTGCGCAAAAGATCCGGCTTATCATCGGATTCTAACGGAATTAGCGTACGCACTTTACGCGAAATCTTCGGCATGTCGAACATAAGGAATGTCGTATACATGGCGATAAAGACAAGGCTTACAATGGCAAAGATGATCGAAGCCGTTTGAGAAAGAACGCCCAAGGCTCCCGGCAAAAGTTTTCCGATCATGGATTGGACCGATTCCCAGAAATTGATATCTTGCAGGGATTCCAAAAAATTCGTTCCAGCCGTAAAAGACAACAATTCCCCCTGCCAGTCAGACGGGATGACGGAAAGAATCGGCTGAATCCAAGCGCTGTCCGACATGTACTTTTTCGTAAGCGACACAAAGCGGCTGAATTCAGCACTCACCTGCGGAATGAAAATCAAGCAAAAAACCGCAATCGCAAGCACCATCAAAAACAGCGTGACGACTGTCGCCACCATACGCGGCGTTTTGCGCGGCAACTTGGAAAATGCCGGTTTTCGCATTTGTAACCGGATCCAAAATTCAATTTTATCAACAACCGGGTTCACCACATAAGCAATCAAAAAAGCCGCGACGAACGGCGTGAGAACTCCCCGAAGATAATAAATCAAGCCGATTGCACATATGGCAATAATGACAATGGTGATGTACTTGATTTTAAGTTTTGTGCTTGCTGAAACGGTGTTCGCGAGTGTCGTTTCGTTTTGTGGACGATTTTCCATAAATCTTCAAAATTCCCAAGAAATAAATGCAAGTAACCAATATTAATATAAATAGGCAAAGGCGACGTGCAAATCGATTCGCTCCTAAAAACTCCAATTTCTGGATTTCTATCTCTGTCGGAAGCCCGAGCAGCGCACCTTTCCCCGTTTCGACAGCCACTTGAATGACCCGGTCCAAGTACAAAAGGGAATCCGGTTCAACTCCGTTCATGTCAAACCAGATTTTGTTCGTGCGAGCCAGCGAAAGAGGTAAGCGGGATTCCGTATAATATCTCGTCGCCGGCACATCGAGACGAACCGGTCGAAGGCTCAAAACGTCCCCTGCCTTGGAAACAACCGGATCTGCCGTGTAAAAGACAAGCGTTACATCCGCGTTGGAACGGAATGTGATAAAGACGGAATCTACATTCGAAAAGTCCACGCCTTGAAGCGAAAGCGCTTCAACGCCTTTCAAAAGGCGAAATTCCACGCCTGCATGGGGGTGATAAATTCCCGAATTCAAAATGGCACGCATCGCAAGCGCATTACCGCTTTCAAAGAATTCTGCAGTCGAAAAGCCTCCCTCCCGAGAATCGGAATAGATCCGAGGGTATTCAAGATCTTCCGGATGCGGCCAAAGGACAATCGATTCCGTTTGGAAGTGGAAGAAGAACGCCGCGATCGCGATCAAACAGATAATGTAGGAAAGAGATAATTGCCAAATAAACTTTTTCATTTTTTCTTTTTTACAAATCCAAAAATGGCAACGACAATGACAAGACATGCCCCGAGGAAGATAGCGAGTTCAAGGATCCCCACTCCCTTTGCCGAAATGTGCGAAATGCGAATATGCAACGGATCTCCGCGTTTAACATCCCATCCCGGTGTGATTTCAAAACGGGCCACGTGTTCCTTGTGCCGTTGGGTAAGCTCCTTGGCGGCACCGGTCTGCTCGAACCAGAATTCCGGTACATAAAAATCTTCGAATGGAATCGTGATTTCGTTTTCCCCTGCTTCCAAGGGAATTTCCTTGAGCATTTGACGGAACGTGTGCAAGGAATCTTCGTTCGTCACGTCCGGGTCATAAGTCCAAACCTTCGCAATGATCTCGTTCTTTTTTTCGGAATAGATTTTGAAATGGATGGAATCAACAAGGCTCCAGTTTTCATAACGATTTTTGATCGTATCTTCTCCGCTGAACGTCCAGATAAGACCGCACCAGGCAGCTTTTGACGTATCCATTCCTAGCGTGCACTTAAAATCGAGAGTCGAATCCGAAATTTCCATCTTCGAAATCGAAGTCCCCCCGTCAGAAACATCATCATACACCATCAACGTTTCATGGGAACGGAGCGGGAACACTGGAATGTAAAATTCACGTTTGGGAATTAAAACGAAAGCGACAAATAGAAGAATTATCGCGACACATAAGACCCCGACACGCTTCGCCATCGTTTCTCCTATTTTTTTTCGAGAATGTTCTTGAACTTCAAATTGTATTGGATGAATTCAAACGCGTCTTCTTCCGGGTCACCCGAACCCAAAATTTTATCGACAATTTTTGTCAAGAAAACAACAAATCCGAAATGTTCTTTTTTCTGGGTCGAAAGAAGCATTCCATCCGAGGGGGACCCGATCATGCGGCGGAGTAAAACGGCCATGGTCGAAGCCGGAATCTGGAACATATTGCAACATATGGCAACTTTCCCCGGAATTCCATAATCCGGAAGCTTGCCGTCTACCAATTTTTCACCATGGTCTATGCAGCACGTATTTTCGTCCGGTTCCACCCAGTCTTCTTTGCGATTTTCCAAGGCATTTAGCCAAAGAACGCGAGTTTTATCAAAAACTTCACGACGGAACGCCATTGTCTTATCGCTAGGGAAAAAGGTTCCAAGGCAATGTGGGCAAATTCGCAAGTCGAAGTGAGAAAGGTCGATGCGTTTCGTTTCGGATTTACAGAAAGGGCACGTGGAGTTCATCGTCTTTAGAAAATAGTAAATTTTAAGGTATGGCAAAAATAATCCCAGTTACAGTAGAAAATTTCCAGACCGAGGTGATGAAAGAGGCTGAAAACCGCCCGGTTGTCTTGACATTTGCCTCTTCCCAGATGCCGGAATGCGCATCTTACAACGCAATTCTCGAAAAGCTCTCCACGGAACTCGACTTTACGCTCGGCGAAGTGAACTTGGACGAACCGGACAACATGGCTTTCATCCAAACGTTCCGTCTGCAATCGCTTCCATTCGTCGCCGTTTTGCACAAGGGACAAATGGAAGATGCGATCCAGAGGAACCTTCCGGAAGACGAGTTGAAAAAGCGTCTTTCCAAATTCTTTATGTCGGACGAAGATCGCGCAAAGCAAGAAATCGAAGACGCGATTGCCGAAGGGGACTTTGCCCGCGCAAAGCCAATCATCGAAGCGGAAATGGCAAAGAACCCGACCGAAGACCATTTTAAGGTTCTTTTGGCAAAATGCGAGCTTTCTCTAGGCGATGCCGAAAAAGCAAAGAGCCTCTTAGGGCAGATTTCCGAAAATAGCGCCGAATATGCGAGCGCAAAATCGCTCCTCGACCTGATGGATCTCCTTGTGGAAGCTGCCAAGACAGACGCCGTCGAAGGAGACGCCAAAACGTTCCGGGACGCTTGCAAAGATGCGGAACGTAAAGATTACCGTTCCGCGCTCGAAGGATTCTTCAATTTGGCACTTTCAAACCCGGACTTTCAAGACGGCGCCGCCAAAAAATCCATGCTGATTCTTTTCGGCGTTCTCGGACCGAAGGATCCGCTGACTTGGGAATATCGGTCCAAGCTAAATACATTCCTTTTCATTTAATCGTCCTAGGGAATCATGCGACTGAAATTTCTTTCGACTCTTCTTTTCACTTCGGCCGTTCTTTGGGCTGCCGAGTTTCCAATTCACAAGGAAGTTCTTGACAACGGAATGACCGTGTTGCTGTATCCGAACAAGCAAGCGCCTACCGTGAGCTGCCGACTCTTCTATGTGACAGGTTCCATTCACGAAGTTCCTGGAAAGTCGGGCCTTGCCCACATTCTCGAACACGAATTGTTCAAAGGGACAAGAAAAGTCGGGGTGACGGATTTCGCAAAAGATTCCGTGCTGATGGTTCAAGAAGATTCCGTGATGGCGCTATCACACGCTGCTGCCATCGCCGGAGATTCCGCTACGGCAAAAAAGTTCCGTGCCGAATACGATTCCTTGGTAAATGTAGAACGGCAATATATGATCAAGGAAGAAATCTGGTCCGCCTACCAGCAAGCAGGCGGTACCGGGCTGAATGCCTTTACAACAGACCTCGCTACGGCCTATTTTGTAACGCTCCCAAAAAATCGTGTGGAACTTTTCCTTTACCTTGAATCCGATAGAATGCAAAATGCAATTCTTCGCGAATTTTATTCAGAACGGGATGTCGTGCGCGAAGAACGTCGCATGCGCTATGACGATCGTCCCACGGGCCGCTATATGGAAACCTTGAATGGAATTATTTACGAGGCGTTCCCCTACCGCGTCCCGACCATCGGATGGCCCGCAGACATCATGAATTTGACGCGCGAACAAGCGGCGGAACATTACCGCAAATATTACAAGCCTCGCAATTCGATTCTCGTTCTTGCCGGAGATTTGGACACAGCGGAAACAATGCAGCTCGTGAAAAAATACTTTGCGAAAATTCCGGCAGGGGAAGCCTTTGCTCCGCTGACCGTCCGCGATCCAGAACAGGTCGGTGAAAAGCGCTTGACCGTTTACCGCCCAGACGCGCCAAACCGCATAGACATCGTTTTCAAAACACCGGGTGTCGGAGACGAATCGCTTTACGCTTTGGATATCGCCGAAGGCGTTTTGAATGGACGTTCTGGCCGTTTATACAAATCTCTTGTCGAAGAAACGAAGCTCGCCGTTTCTGTCCGAGCTAGGAACAGCATCAATAAATATATGTCGGAATTTTCCGTTACCGTTTCGCTTCGCCCGGACGCAAATCCCGATTCTGCCGAAGCAATTGTTTGGAAAGAACTGGAAAAATTAAAAAACGAACCCGTTTCGGAACGTGAAATTCAAAAAGTGAAAAATCACGCAACCATGAACCTTGTCGAAAGCTTCCTTGATATGGAAAACGTGGCAACCCAGCTTGCGTTTTACGAAATATTCGGCGATTACCGTTTGCTTCTCGACTGGCCACAAAAATTGGACGATGTGACACCCAAAGCCGTCCAGGATGCCGCTCAAAAAACATTCAAGCATAAGGGTGTTACTGTAGGCCGCCTGCTCAAAGGGGAGGAACGTTAAATGAAAAAGTCTCTTTCCGTTCTCGCGCTAGCTGCGAGCGCAGCGATTGTCTCTTGCGCAGGAACTGCCGAAGAAAATCTTCAACCGGTTCCCGCTGCCGAAAACTCTTCCGCAGTAGAAAGTCCCTCTAGCACTGCCGTTACAAATGCGGATTCCCTCCCGGCAACATACAAAGACATCCTCTTCCCAGAATTTAAGTACGAGGCTCCGAACGCCGCAAACGCCCGCGTTAAAATTTCTGAAAACATAACGGGATACGCCATCGAAGACAAAACGCTTCCGTTGATTCATTTCAGCATTTTCTTCGACGAACCCTATGTAAACGACCAAATTCAAAACGAAGCGGCTCACGAGCTTCTTTCGGCAATGTTCCGCCGCGGAGGTTCTACAAAGCTTTCTCCACAAGCGCTAGACGACTCTCTTGAATTTATTGCTGCATCCCTCGTCGGTTCAATCGGTACATTTACAAGCGTAATCAGTGTTGAATGCCTAGCAAAAGACTTTCCCCAGTTGCTTGCGCTTTCCAAGGAAGTTTTCCTTTCGCCGGCATTTGATGAAAAAGCTCTGGAAATACAAAAATCCAACGCGGCAAATGCTTACGAGCACCGCTTCGACAATCCTTCCGCAGTTCTTTCCGCTTTGGAAAATTACGCCAATTACGAACCGAATCCTCGCCTTTGGAATGCCACAGCCGAAGAATTCCGAAAAGTCAAGCGAGAAGATCTGGTGAAACTCGCCCAGGGACGTTTTCAAAGCGGAAAGATTATTTTTGCCATCGCCGGAGACTTTAGCAAAGATTCCATGGTAACAGAATTGAAGAAATACTTTGAAAGTTGGCCGTCGAACGCAAACAACCATGTGGCCGTTCCACCACTCAAATACAAGAACAAGCCCGGCATTTATCTTGTTGACAAAGACATCACTCAGGCGAACATTTCCCTGATGGCTCCATTCGTCAAACGTCCGCATGCAGACTATTACCCGACTGCAGTCGCAAGTTTTATCCTCGGTGGCGGGAGTTTTTCTTCGCGTTTAATGACGCGGGTCCGTTCCGATAACGGACTTGCTTATAGCATTCACAGTCGCGCTGAAAACGATTACCGCGACGAAGCCTTTGTCACAATCCACTTACAGACAAAAGTCGAAAGTGCAGCCCTTGCCCTAAAGCTCGTCCATGAAGAAATCGAAAAACTCGCCAAGGAAGGCCCGACCGACGAAGAACTCGCCCACGCCAAAAAAACGCTAATCGAAAGCCTGCCCAGTCTTTTTGATTCGCCAGCAAGTACCACAATCCTCTTTGCCCGCGACCAACTGGTTGGCAAAAAAGATTCCCATTACATTGACTATGTAAACGAAATCAACGCGGTGACCAAAGATCAAGTCAAAGAAATGATCGCCAAATATTTCGATTCGAGCAAGATGACAACAAGCATCGTCGGCCCGGCAGAAAAATTAAAGGACGTTGGAGCGTTCACGCAAATTTCGATCGATAGCCTTGACTTTCGAAAATGAGAATCAACGTGAAACGACATGCGCTTCTATTTTTCCTGCTTTTTTGCACGGTCACTTTTGCCGATCCGACGAAGGATCAGTTACGGCACAACGCTTGCGCCGCTGCCCAAAAATGTCTGGGTGAAATCTTGCCCGGATGTTCCGAAAACGAGCTGAAGCCCGTTGAAGACATCGATTACGACAAAGAATTTTGTTCGATTTTTTACGATTTGAAAAAACGCGGAATCGATACGCGCAGTCTGGTGACAAAAGAAATGTTCGGCCACCTCGGAAGCCGTTACCGCGTGATTTACGAAAACTCAGGAATCCTTCCGGTATCCGGACCGATGATGAGCTATCTCTTTGACCACTTTCCATTTACAACTGCACTCGTGAACGTGTTTCAAAAAACAAATTACACGATCCATTACAACTCTCCAGACCAGCGTCTTTTTAGCGGCGATAACGGAGGAAATCTTTTTGGTGATTTTTACTGGGCCATGCAAGATAGCGCCGGCGTTGAAAAAGGATTCCATTCTGTTTTTTACGGAAGTGGCCGTTGCAAAATTCTCCGATGGAGTTTACACGGGATAGCTATCGCCATTCTAGATATGCACCCAGAAGGAAACACGACCCGTTACAAATTTCGCGCAATCGTCTTCCCCGCTAACGCCGTGCTCAATTCCATTATGAAAATGGGGGTGTTCCGCGATGTAGTCAATTCCAAAATCGGAGAGATTATCCACAACATTTCGGAATCTTCGGAAAGTTACGTTGCCGGCAATCACATGCCCGTAGACTCGTCCACGGTAATCCGTCAAAAGTACGCAAGCGAACTGGAAGAATTCAAGCAAGTCGCAGCCGGAAAACTCGAATGGACCGTCGGCGACGCTGTCGAAAAGAAACGAAAAGAGCAGCAAATCAAACGTCCCATATTCGTCACCGAGACTCCTCTGATTTTTAAACAACAGAATTCCATTCAAAACAAGCCCGCAGGAAATTAAAGTCTATGGAAAATTACGTTTACTCTTCCCCAGAAATGCAGCAAAAAATCGAAGCCTATCTTCCGCGCATCACCGAGCATCGACGCGATCTTCTTATCAAAGTGGTGCAGAACCGTACACGGCATTTTTGCATGGTGCTCGAAGATCTCTTCGATCCGCATAACATTTCTGCAGTCATCCGAACCGCCGAAGTTTTTGGAATCGAAGATGTACATGTGATCGAAGAAGTAAATCCGTACAAAGTAAACAAGTCCATTTTGAAAGGTTCTATCAAATGGATGAACATATACCTACACAAAAAACGCATGGCCTGCATGGAACACTTGCGCAAAAAAGGTTACCGCATTGCCGTGGCCAGCACGAACACGAACAATTCCGTTTTGGACTTAGACCTTTCCCAGCCAACCGCATTTTACCTCGGTAGTGAATTTACGGGCAACCACCCCGACACTCTTGCCGCAGCCGATTGCGAATTCAAATTGCCGCAATACGGAATTACCGAATCCATGAACGTTTCCGTCGCCGGCGGTGTGCTAATGTGCTACCTAGACCACTTTATGCAGCAGAAAGGTCGCCAAAACTTTACACTTCCGCCGAAAGAACGTGACGAACTCCTCCTCGAATGGCTTGAAAGGCACATAAACGACGAAATCGCATCTAGCTCGATTACCCGTATAGGCGACGAATAAACTAAATTAGTCTTTGAGATGAAAAAGAATACCAGTTTATATCTCGCAGTGGGTCTAGTTGTTCTTCTTGCCATTATCATTTTGATTTTTGGTCTGTTCTTTTTGAACGATAAAGATCCGCGAGAAGTCTTCAACACCTATTACTTGCGTTTTCCGCAGGTGAGCACTTTGACTCTGGATGACCCCGTTAAAATCAACGGCGTCAAACTGGGCAAAGTGGAAAACATTCACTTGTACGGTCACAAGGTGATGGTCGTTGTGCGCATTCGGAACGATGTCAAAATTCCCGTTGGTTCTGAAATCCGCGTGCAAAATATCGGCATCATGGGCGAACGCCAAATCGGTATGATTCTTTGTGATTCCAATGTCAACTATTCGCCAGGCGATACGATCGACGGCCAATTCGACGCCGGTATCGCCGAAGCGCTAGGACTTGCCGGAGAAATCATCGATTCAACGAAGATTTTGATTACCTCCGTGCATCAGGTAATGGATTCGACAATCACCAATCCGGAATTCCGTAATCGATTCCGTTCCATGATGGACAAAGCGGAATCCTTAGAAAATCGTTTAGCCAAAATGCTCTCGGATACCGATCCGCAAATCAAAAAAAGCCTCAAGAATTTGAACGACGCAACTGTAAAAGTGAACATCTTGCTAGACACGATGCAAACTCCGATCAACGGTCTTCTTTCCGACGCAAACGGCCTAATTAAAGACGCCGGCGGCGTGGTGGGCAAGCTCGATGCGGTTACCGATCGTTTAACGGCTATTGCGGAAAAGCTCCAATCGAAAGACAACACGGCGGGCATTCTTTTGAACGACCGTCGTCTTCACGACGAACTGGTGCAAACGCTGCATTCCGCAGACAGCTTGTTCCAAATCATCCTCAAGGACGGTCTGGATATCAACGTGGATATTTTCTAATTCTGAAAAGAGTGGTGATGTATTATGCAGAGTAAGGAAATTGTTGTAACCAATAAACTCGGGGTTCACGCTCGGCCGGCAGGCATGATCGTGGACATTACCGGAAAATCGAAAAGCGACATCAGCTTGGAATATGAAGGGAACAAAGTAAACGCCAAAAGTATTTTGAACGTGATGATGCTCGCCATTACACCGGGTTCTACGGTAAAATTCACCGCTAACGGTGAAGACGAAGAACAGGTGCTTGCTCAGCTGGAACAACTTTTCCACGACAATTTCCATGAAGAACAAAACGACTAAAAAGCAAAAAATCCGCACTGTACTCGTCGGCGTCGCCGCATCTCCCGGCTACGCTTATGGGCCTGTACTGAAAACGGAAAGTCGCAAGTTCACCCTGGACCCTTCCGCCCAGCCTTCTAGCACTCTTGCTGCAGAAGAAAAGCGTTTTCGCAAAGCGATCGACACGACCGCAAAAGAAATCGAAGAACTGAAAAAGGTGGCTATCGAACGCCTAGGCGAAGACGAAGCCCGCATTTTCGATTCCCACCTGATGATGCTCAAGGATTCGATGCTCCTCGACCCGATTGTCGAAAGCATTCTCAAAGGAGCGCACAATGCCCGCTGGGCTGTGCACAGCACGCTATCCGGCCTCATCACCCAAATGGAAAACAGCAAGAACGAAGTGCTCAGCGAGCGCGCTTCGGACTTGAAGGAACTTTACAACAGGCTTCTGTCTGCCCTCGACGAATCCGTCCCCAAACGCGCCCCTAAAAAGTTGAATGGGCCTACGCTGTTGGTCGCTCACGAACTAACGCCGGGTATGCTCATGACAATTGACAAAGACGCGGTTCTCGGTTTTGCAACGGACATCGGCGGTCGCACAAGCCACATTTCCATTTTGGCACGCGCCATGCAGCTTCCGGCCGTTTCCGGTCTGCGCAACATTTCGAACCTGATCGAAGAAGACGACATGCTCTTCATCGACGGTACGGGCGGCATGGTCATTTTGAACCCGAACGAAGATGATTTGAACCGTTTCAAGGAAAAGCTCTCTGTTTACAATAAGCAGAAACAAGAGCTTTTCATGATGCGCCAGCTAGAACCGATGACGCTCGACGGCAAGTACATTACGCTTCACGCAAACATCGAACTACCCATGGAAGCGGACTCCGTTCTGGATTTCGGCGCAACGGGCATCGGCCTTTACCGTTCCGAGTTCCTCTTCTTCCGAAAAGGCGCTCCGACTTGTGAAGAACAGACCCTTGCGTATTCGCATATTTTGAAAAAGCTCTCTCCGCATCCAGTTGTGATTCGAACTCTCGACGCAGGCGGAGACAAACTTGTTTCGGATATTTCTGCAACGGATGAAGCGAACCCGTTTATGGGTTGGCGTTCCATTCGCGTATGTCTTTCTCGCAAAGATCTTTTTAAGGAACAATTGAAAGCGCTGCTTCTCGCCAGCCGTGAAGGGCATTTGCGCATAATGTTCCCGATGATCAGCAGCCTAGACGAACTGCGCGAAGCAAAAGCTCTTTATCAAGAATGCCGAACTCAACTTTTGAACGAAGGGGTTGAACTTCCCGAAGTCAAAGTGGGCTGCATGATCGAAGTTCCTGCCGCCGTCATGATGGTGGACGCCCTCGCCAAAGAAGCGGACTTTTTCAGCATCGGCACAAACGACTTGATTCAGTTTACGCTTGCCGTAGACCGTACAAACGAACTCATTGCAAACTTATTCGAACCGCACCACCCTGCGGTTTTGAACATGATCAATCGGACTGTACGGGCCGCTCACCGCGAAGGGATTCCGGTTTGCGTCTGCGGCGAAATGAGTGCAGACCCGCTATCTACATTAGTACTGGTAGGCCTCGGAGTGGACGAGCTTTCCATGACACCGTGGAGCATCATGGAATGCAAAAAGATCATCCGTTCGGTGAACTATGAAGACGTAAAGGCAACCGCACGTGCCGTGCTCAAAATGGATACGGCAGAAAGCGTGAACCGTTACCTGCGCCAAAAGTACCTACAGATGATCATCGATCTCGGCATTTCGAGTTTCATTACTTCGCACAATGTCAAGAACCCGATGGACAAGAATGCTTAAAAAATTTTTTGCTGGATTATTCATCTGTACTGCAGCGTTTGCTGCCGCAGAAAATTCAACCGACGACCTTTCTGTCCCCGGTTATGAATTTCAAAACAAGGTCATCCGCTACGATCGCAATAAAAAAAATTGCGATTCGCTTCCAGTTGGAATGGACAAGGATTTTGCCTGCGCCGCAGCTGCTTATTACAAGGGAGACTACGGCAAATCCCTTCTGGCGTACAAGAAATTAATCGGCGAGGATTCTTCTCTGGATAAAAGCATTCTCTCGCGTATCGCCCGTTCCCAATTCGAAGAAAAGCAATATGCCAAAGCGCGCAAAACGCTTTCCGATGGAGACATCCGATTCAAAGGAGATGCCGAATGGAAAGAATTCGCGGACCGAATCCGATTGGACTTGACTCTCCAAGATCCCAATTTAAAGCCCAAATTAAAAGCGGATTCGATCGACATGTTCTTGAAAAATTACGGCGACGATCCGAGCGTTCCACGTTTGCGCTATAAAAAAGGCGCATTACTGGAACAAGCCCGTTGGTTTAAAGCGGCGACCAAAGCGTATTTGTACGTAATTGCACATCCTTCGGAATATGGAGATCAAGCGTGGGAAGCTCTGCGCCGCATCCGCGAACATTCCACCGACGAAACCCTCGACGAAAAGATCACTTATTCCAACCGTCTTTGCGCCAAAGGTTTTAACGAAGAATGCATTGCGATCGTGGATTCCATTTTGGCAATCGGAAAGTCCGGGGCTAAGCGCGACACGTCCAAAATACCGATACTAAAAACCGCCGAAGATTCTCTCAACTGGAAACTGGCGCCCAGTACCATTGCACTGAAAACCCGCATCACCCTGTGGGAAAATCGAGCCACGGCATACAAGAATCTGAAAAACGATTCCATCGCTATTCAACAGTATGAATTTTTGACAGATAGCGTGGAACCGCGCGCCGGATGGCTCCAATCGCTTGCACGCCTTTACCGAGCGCATCAAATGGATTCACTCGCTGGGAAAGTAGATTCGCTATTCCAAGAAAAATTCCGATTCACACTCCAGAATGCAAACAACATTTGGGTACGTGCCTTTGAACAAGAGCAAAAAGGCCTTTATGCGGAAGCGATTTCCAGCTACGATTCTTTGACCATTCGCCAGTTCAAGAATAGCAAAAAAGTGCAATGGGTACAATTCCGAATCGCGCTATGCTATTTAAAGCAAAATAAAATCGACTCTGCAATCGTACACTTTGAAAAGGCAAAAGAAGAAGGATATCTTTGGAGTTCAAGCGGATCGCGCATGTTCCTCGGCGACATTTACTTTGCACAAGGAAAGCTTGATGCCGCCAAAGAAGCCTATCTCGACTGCATCCGAGATTTTCCGGTCGGTTACTACGCACACCGATCCCGCATTAAATTGATCGAAAACAAGCTGATGGATTCTACAACCGTTCCATGGCTCGCTCCGCAAGACCTGTCGGATTCTGCAACGATCGCCTGGATCCACACAGTACAATCTGGAAGTTCGGATTCTTCACACAGCATTGGACGTTACCAAATAGTAAAGCGCCTTCTCGACTTGGGTTTTGCCGAAGAAGCTTATGACTTTTTCCAATATGCGAAAAAGAAAAACAAAGGCCGTTTAGATTTTCTTTATACTTACGGAACACTCTTCCTCGATTATGATGAACTGATTCAAGGTTATGCGCTCGCCCGTCAGTTTCAAAACGACATTCCTCGCAAATTCTTGGTAGATGCTCCGCGGAACGTGATGAAGTTCCTTTACCCGAAACCGTTTTCGGATAAAGTCATTGCGGCAGCCGACTCTTCAATCGACCCGCTTTTCGTTTACAGCGTCATGCGCCAGGAATCGACGTTCAACTATTTGATTACTAGTCCGGCTAACGCTCGTGGACTTTTACAGGTGATTCCGCCGACAGCTAAAAAGCTCGCCCAAGCGGAAGGCATCAAGCACTTCAATCCGAATTCGCTTTACAACCCATACATGAACATTCGCTTAGGCGTCCGCTACTTAAAGGATCTGCTCGTTGAATACGAAAATGATCCGATGTACGTTCTGGCCAATTACAATGCAGGCCCCAAACCGGCGAAACGTTGGCAAGCCGCAGGCAAGGACTTACCTTGGGACATGCGCGCCGAAGAAATCAGTTATTGGGAAACCCGCGATTATGTAAAGCGTTGCCTTGGAAACTACTGGGTGTACACCGAAATCTGGGATCGCTAAATGCTGTTTTTTATTCTCACTCTCGGTGCTGCAATTTGCTTTGCCTTTGGGAACGTCCTTGCCAAATCGGGCGTTGCCAAGTCCGGAGAAAAAGCCGATATTCACCACCCGATTCGCTTTATCGTAAGTTTTTTAACGTCCAAACGCTGGTGGACAGGCTTTGGGCTTTCAGCGCTTGGAAACATGGGGAATTACACGGCGATGGCGCTTTACAATTTGAGCCTTGTCAAACCGATTTCCGCTCTTAACCCCGTACTTACGGCAATTTTTGGATGGCTCTTTTTAAAAGAACCGATCAACCGTCGCGTGGTAGCGGCCATCATTTTTGTTCTCTGCGGGCTTCTTTTTGCAAGTTCCGAAGTGGGCGAAGCCCCCGGTGTGCAAAATATTTCTGCGTTGTGGATTTTCGTTTTGATTTTGCTTGCATTCGCTTTTGCCAGTCACTTCATTTTCAAAAGTAACGAAGTCGGCGATTCCATTACAATGGGCGCTTGCTATGGACTTTCCGATGTGCTGTACAAAAGTCTTGCAATCGACGTGAGCGAAATGGGCATCGACATTTCGGCAGAAAAACTTTTATTCATGATTGCGGACATACGCGTCTGGGCCTTTTCTGCGACATATATCACCGCTTTTGTCTTTACGCAGGTCGCATTTTCCCGCGGAAGAGCCTTGTTTGTAATTCCGTTCAGCGCGGCGATTGGCGCTGTCGTGCCGATTCTTGCCGGTGCACTTGTTTTCGCAGAACCATTTCCGCCCGCAAAAATCGTAAGCATTCTTCTTGTGATTATCGGTTCAAACTTGTTCATTGCAAGCCCGCGTCAAATCATCCAAAAAACTTTAAAGAGGAAGTCCCATGCAGACAAATGATGTTTGGTACAAAGCCATCGGTCATTGCAAACCGGAAGATTACGAACTCGCTACATACTTTTTAATGGAGGCAGGTGTCGGTGCTTTAGAAGAACTCGAATCGTCCACACCGGAACGCACTGACTTCTGCTTTTACACCGGCGACAAAGCGGAACGGGACTCCATCATCAAAAAAATTTCGCAATACAACTTTACCACCGAAGATGAACCCGCCAAAGATTGGGATCGTTGGTGGAAGGACCGAGCAACGCCAGTCCACGTTTCAAACCGCGTCTGGGTACGCCCTCCTTGGGTAAACTTTACCCCCGAAGAAAAAGATGCCATTCTGCTCGTTCTCGAAGCGAAAAGCGCATTCGGTACCGGTGACCATGCTACAACCGCACTCATCTCCGGCATGATGGAAGGCCTTGACATGCAAGGGAAAACCGTTCTCGATATCGGAACGGGAACCGGCATTCTTTCGATGATCGCCGACAAGCTCGGCGCGAGCAAAGTCATCGGCACGGAAATTGACATGCTCGCCCTTCCCTGTATCGCCGAAAACTTCGAGCAG
>FLNW01000397.1_pt1 | contig 21629 bp, 13 predicted proteins | sample 1140371 | NCBI WGS metagenome assembly FLNW01 (sample SAMEA3878170, study PRJEB12797) | bioreactor metagenome | biome: Moose rumen | place: Sweden | collected 2011-10
CACCTCTCATTTTTTTACTTTATCTCATAATTTTTTATACAAATATATTCATGCCTGATATTGCTTTGGCGCTCAAAGTCATCTAACCATTGTATTCAGTAATTTCATATCTACACTTTTGATTACCCAATTCTTTTGAGCAACCACGTCATAAGAAAATTTACCAAGTTCGATATCCTCGGATTTAATGTTTGGATTTCCATTCTGAGCCTTTATGATTTCTTGCATTTTTTTCCAAGCCTCTCAATTCTTTAACTGGGCTGTGGCTAATTTTTTTGCATTCTCTATATCATTCGCCGCTTTACATAGAAGTAAAATTTTAGAAGCTAAAAAAATAGCTTTATCTTCCAAATCTTTAGATCTACCTTTATGTTGTTGTAAAATTCTAAGAGCCTCCCTTGCTTGTAAGCATGCTCATATTCATCTACCTATAGGCTGACTACCATCGGTAATCTCCACATCCATCTTGATTCATAAATATTCTCAGATTTCATTGAAACGTTTCGCGACTCTTTTTGCATCTCTCTTTGTCGCTACTTTTGCAGTTGGTCACATTGGAATATCAATAAGGCAATGATTTATTCACATTGCATAGTTTTTTGCCATAATTGAAGAAATCATCCTTGCATAAGGTTCCATTCCGAGAGGAGATGAAACTTTAATAATCCTATCATTAACTGGTGCTAGATTTAGCTTTTCATTCCAAACTAAGCAGGCTCATACTTTATCGGTAATTCTGATTACTTCTTGCTTATCAAATTCAATATCCATCAATACATTTACACATTCTCCAGTTGCAGCAGGAGAGGTGATCGCTTTAGAAAAACTTTTAGGAACAGTTAATCATAAAGAAGCTAAAATTGGAATTACAATCATAGTTGTTTCATTTCCTGGTATTCATCAGATACAGTATTTCCCAGCAACAATTCATGGGAAACGGTAGATATCTCATGTATAAGCTGTTGCTTTGGTTGTATATGCTAACTCATGTATATCAGATTTATAGAAAAAACTGGTTGCTACATAATAAGCTAATACCAAATCGTGAATTTTATTATCTTTTATATCTTCAATGATAGCATCAATTTCTTCATCAGTTATTCTTTTTCATAATAATTTTTTTCTAATCGCCTGCATAGAAAGTGGATTGTTTTGCACAAAACTTACTAAAACAGTATCTCATTCCATTATAGGGTATTCAGCTAAGAAATCGTTAGTAACTCAGATTTCATTTGCTTGAACGTACTTATCACTAAGTACTACATCAACTACAAACTCTTCTCATTTTCTAATCAAAGAAATTTTATCATCATCTTTGATTCCGTAATTTGAAGCTTGTTCAGTGTTTAACATTACAATGTGTCAGTTTCAATTCTGAATATCGAATTTAATAACTTTAGCACTGAATATTTCTTTATGATTTTGTGTGGTTTCTATTGCAATCTCATTCATAATGACTCTCTATATAATAATATAAAATAATTCTAAATTAAACATTCGCTAAGGCTTCGTCTAACATATTATCAGCATTTTCATCGTTATCAGTTTTATTATCATTTTCAATATCCTTTAAAAAGTTATTCATCTTTATTGTATCCAATTTTCGATTTGGTTTCGTTCAAGTTGCAAGTTTTTCTTTAATCAAATCTGCAAATCATAATTGAAAATCTGAATCAAAATTTAAAGTCTGACTCACTCTCCTTTTTTCAGCATCAACGTTCTCTATCTTACTTTTTAAATACAAACGAGAAGGAGTAGCGGTCCCAGTAAAAATTTTTTCCGAATATTGATTCTTTTTATCCTGATTTTCACTATTTTGTCATCGTTGCAATCCAGAATATTTCATAGCCTCTTCCATAAATAGCGAAAAATTCTGTAACGATTCAGCGTCAGAATTTTCTAAAATTTGTAAAGCTTCAAATAAGTTTGATCAATCTTGAAAATCTAGGCTTTTATTTACATTATTTTCGTTAATAACATAAAATGTCTTTAAAAATGAATTCACTACAGAATTTTTAGTGCTCTGTTTTTCGACATAATCTTTTACCATTTTTCAGATCAAATCCATTTTTGTCCCTAGCATTTTTTGAAATCTTAGTTTATTTTCTTGTTTCAGGTTTCAAATATTATCCACAAATCTTGATTTGCTTTCTTCAGGAAGTTTTATTCACATTTGTGGAATTGGTGGTCTAGGTATTCATCTGTTATTTCATCATGGAATACGATTCTTTAAACCTTGATATCTAGTTGCGTCTTCGGAAATTTTTCTTCCTCCAAAATTTTGAGGATTCCTTGTTCTATTAAGATCCTCGATTCTCGGAATTTTAGGAGGAAAGTCTGGATTGTAAGGTGGTGCAGTATTTTCAATTGGATTATCTGGTTGATAATTTGATTCATATTGTTCTTGAGTATTATTATCAAGTGACAAGGTGGGGGTTTTATAAAAATCATTCAAAATATCATCAAAAGAAGCTAATTCTCAAATTTTTAAATCAGGATCTTCATTTCATATTGTGATTTTACTAGGATTTGTATGCTCTTTTATAAAAGAATTTATATAAAGACTTCATGAGTTCAAATCATAACGAATATTTGTCGTCGTTCACCACATTTTTCAATAAATCATCATACTATTTCATTCAATTTTTACGGGTTTACTATCTCTAAACTCGAATCCTTGAAATAAAGGTAATAATTCCATATCTTCACTCATTTGAGAAAAAATATCTTTAATATTGTCAATCACAGCTCATAAAGCATGAGTTTTTACAGTTTCGTGAACTTCTCACATTTTTGCATATGAATTTTCAGACAAACTTTTCATAGCAGTAGTTACTTCATTTGGAAAAGTTGACAAAGTTCTGTGTATCAGATCCTGTTCTTCTTCCGAAAATAGTTGCAATTCTTGACGTTTAAATCTTTCTCGAGCATTTTCATCCAGTTGTCCGCTTGCAATATCATATAACGCAAGCATTGTTTCTCTTGTGATGATGTCTTTCATTTCATCGTGAGCCTGCAAAAATTTTTCTAAAGCAACGTCGAATGCAGTATATTTTAGATATTTTTCCTGTTCTTCTGTTAGTTTGCCACCTTCTTTCACATCAAAATTAGAAAGCTGTTTTCATAGTCATTCATTAGCAACAATTTCGGCTCCAGATGCTTCCTGAGTGTTTAGTGATTTTTGTAAACTAGTTGGTTCATTTTTATCAAATTCTGAAAGCCCTATAGAAGAGAGGCGTTCGTTTAAGGCTCTGTTTCTTTTCTTGCGTTCTTCAAATCTTCTACGCATTCCTTCATACATACGTTCATTGTGTTCCCTTAATCTTTTTAGCCTTTCTTGATCCACATTATTCACTTCATATCAATTTAAAGACAAAAATGCTTTAAACTCTTCTTGAATTTCTCTTTTTTTGTTATTTGATGATCATGTATCGTTATTATTGACATCTCAATCTCAAAGTGAAGGCTGTTTCAAACTAAGATATTCAGTGAACACTCCCTGGAGCTCTGGATAATCATGTATATGGTTAGATAAATAATTTGCACTTAGATCCTTATTATTGTCTAAGATATTCTCGGTTAAACTCAAAACTTTTTCATTGCACACATGTTCTAATCCAGTGGTAACTCTTTCTTTGATTTGAGGTGGTAAATCATCAAGTTTTAAGATTCATCATTCATGGTCGACACTTGAAATCTCTTGACTTTGAAAAAAAATATCAGATGACAATTTAATTCACTCATTAATTGAAACTCATGCTTCGATATTACGCTTTAGAATGTTTAGAATTTTTTGTGAATCAGCTTCATATGAATTTGAGGTATCTAGAGTTTGAGAATAAAGATCTGATGTTTTATAACCTTTTTCGTGTCGAGTTATTGCCTCGTTTATTGCTACTCAAGATCACCTCATCAAATTACTAACTTCTATTAAGGTTTTCTCTGGATTCTTAGCATGTGTGATGTAGTTTTTTAATACTTCTTGACTTTCCACAGTTTGTCTCCTACAAATTTGTTCAATCGCGTCCTCTATAGATTGATTACTATAACGATATCCTTGTTTATTTCCTTTACAAAGCTTCTTCAATCCTTGTTGGATTTGCAAACTCTTCACTTCTTCTTTCAACTTATCTTCTTCTTTTTTGCTTTCTTCTATAGTCTTATTATACTCCTTGGGTATTGAAATTTCTGATTTGACTCCAGATAGGCTATCTCATGTACCACCTTCAAATAATGTCATGACAAATTGTATAAGACAAATAAAATATATACTAATTCTACTTAAAATATCAGAAAAATGCAAAAAAAATCTGACTTTTTTATGGTCAGATTTTTATAACTATTTTTTATAACTATTTTTTATAACTTATTTTCCTTTTAATTTCGCTAATACAGTCTCTCAGTCGATAACTTTATCTCAAACTCTAGCTGTTACTTCCACATTTTTATCAAAGATTATAGTAACCTGTGATCAGAATTTTATTAATCATATTACTTCTCACTGCATAATTTCATCATCTATATCCACGAATGAAACAATTCTTCTAGCAACCGTTCAGGCAATTTGAACTATTCTGTAGTGTACCCCATTATCAGTCTCAAATAGCATTGCATTGTATTCGTTTTGTAGGGTAGATTTCATAGTTGGGTCAGTTTTCATTGCATTGCGTTTTCTTCAATGAACGTATGCTTGTTCAATAAGAGTCGCATTATTTGGAGAACGCTGATAGTGAACATTGGCTGGAGTCATCATAATTGAAACCATTGTAGCTCAGCTTCATATTCCGTCTATAAAATGGTCTAGTACGTAGTGATTGTCTTTATAAATAACCGTATTATCAGTCGGATTTTTTATGATAGCTATAATTTCCCCATTAGCAGGGCTAACAAATACATTCTCATTATTCGGCACTTTACGTAAGGGTTGACGTAGAAAATAGCATCTATAAAAACCAACACAAAAAACAAGGATCAACATAAAAATCCAGAAAATCCGCCTCAATGTCATTTTGATTTTTCTTAAATATAAAAGTCTCATACGGAATATCTAATATTTACGATAAAAAACAAATAAGATTATATCAATTCTTGTAATGAAGGCAAGTATATATTTTATCAATTCATATAATTTTTATTTTCATAACCGATATATAATTTAAAATTAATACATAAATTATCTTGACTTTTTTAAGAAAATAAATATATTTAATCATGCAACTATTTATTCACTACCATTATCGCCATGGAAAACAATTATCAATCCATTTACACTAAGTATCTTCAAAAGTTAGCAGATTTAAATTATGAAGAAGAGATGCAAATTGAAAACATGTCAATTTTATCATGAGATGTGCTGGAAAAGGCAAAAGAACAAATTGCGGAAACATTTAGACTTAGAAGAGAAGAATTAGCAGGTACATCACCATATAAAGAAGCAATTTTATACAGACAACAAATGATAGAGGCATGAGAGGCCCTTGTACAAGCAAAAAGAAAATTAGATAAGGATGAGTTGGGTGCTGAGAAAAATGTTGTGGAGCAAAAATTGAGTATTGTAGAGCAGGAGTGTGGTAGTGCTCAAGCAGAGTTTGAAAAAGAAAAAAGAATATTTGAAAATGCCAAAGCTGCATATGAGGCATCCAAAAAAATATACGAGGATACAAAATTGAGGTTGGATGGATTAAAAAAAGAACTTAATAATGTTACAGAAATAGAAAGAAAATATAACGAAGAAGTAAATCATGCACATTGAAGGTATATTGCTGCTGCGCAAAATTATTGAGTCACTATTTTAGAAGAAATATGAGGTAACGATATAAAAGAACTTATAATCCAAGAAATTAGTACAAGACTAGAGAATGAAGAAGAGTTTGTAAAAATATATGATGATGTTGTTAGTAAATTAATTTGAATGTGATTTGTTGTGCCATCTAATGTAAGGGAGCTTAAAAAAGTCATTTTGGAAAATCCAGATTGATTATTTGATGAATTAATGGATGCTATATATTGAAGAACCCCGAAAATTGAGCCAGAGGATAATAAAGAAGAGGTGCCAGAGAGTGATAAAGGAAGAGAGCTAGAATTAACTGTGGCACCAACAATTAGTTCAAGTAATTCAGGCGAGGATATATCTAAATTAGAAAAGCTAAAAGATATTGTTGTAAAATATATAAGTAGATTAGACAGAAAACAGTTTAAACATAGTTGAGCATATCATTTGTTATGTAGTAAAGATGCTGAAGAACCAGTAAAATTAGCAGCACAATTAGTAGGTTTATATAATAATCCAGAGCATGTACTGCAATTTATAATCAATGCTCCATTAAACGAAATTCAAGCATTAAAGTTTTTCAGACAGGCTTATAGCAAAGCGGTTAAAATGTCAGCTCATGATAGAAATTATGATATACAAAAGTTTAATGGTGTCTTACATAATTGAGAATTTCAAAGAAAAAATAGACAAGTTATATTTCTTGAGGCTTTCGGTATGAAGCCTGAAGATATAAATTCTGATGACTGTCCAAGTACACCATTTCTTCGTTGATGAACCTGTAGTTGAACGTGAAAGAAAAAGAGAAAATAAGAAACATTATTGTATACTTTACACAAATAGGAAACACCCTATTTATAGGGTGTTTTTTACTGTTTTTTAAAAATCTCGCAAAAAATTTGACAAAAAAGGCTGATTGGATTATACTTATTCAGCCAGTAAAATATTATTTGTTTTTACATCGAGTATTTTGTTGGCAGAAGAGTTCTTTAAATTATGCAGAATGGTCGGTGATTATTAATGGTATGATGTTAATCTTATCGTTATAAAATCGAGGAATTTGTTCAATTGGAGGTGTCAGTTTTATTCCGTGTCAGAATTGAGAAATTTTGAATCCTTATTGGTAATTCTTTAATGCATACCTTAAGTGATAAAAGAAGTACACAAAACAAAAACAAAACGTTATCATCCCTTTCAATTAGCTTGTACTTCTTATTGGGATCTGATTGATTCGTTTCAGTATGGTTAAATTCTTAGCCAATCATTCAACTACTTATTTGCCGAATTTCCATCTTTTCGACATTGATAGCTATGGAAAATGATAAAGGGATCGGTTATGCTTTTCAAAAGTATATTTAGAAATTGAAAAGTTAAGTATAGTAGTCTATTCCAGAAAGTGTTTCAGGGTTGCCTGACAAATTTTCTCAGGTCGCAGTATGAGATATCCATCTCAAAATGTATTGCGTGTGTATAATTTACTCTTCTTATTTCATTTATTTCTTCATTTTTAGAAGAAAAATGGAAAAAAAGAGGCTGATTGGAATTTACCATTCAGCTTTTTTTTGATTTTAAATTTTAAAATTATCGGAAATTAATTAATTCTTTGAAGAATTTTCTTGATTTTATCTATAAATATGCCAATAATACAGACACCCATTTTTGTTTTTTATTATTCTATCCAATTTGTATTTTGTTTCCTTGATTTAGAAAATGTAAATATCAAGAAAAATAAGAAACTACTGTTGTGGAAGCATATATTAATGATTAATTTATTAAAATAGGGTAGTAGGAATGACATCATTTTTTCGTAAATAACTTGAAAGATGGACTAAAAATATTATTCTCAAAGTTAGATTTATTATATTTTTTCGAAATTGATGGCTCCAGAGCAATTACAGAAATTACTAAAACTTACAGCGATTGAATTACCAGAAGATCAAAAGCCAGCTTTTTTGGATTACTTCAATTCAATGAAGGCAATGTTTGATGATTTTGCTTCGTTTCCACTTCCAGAGTGAGATATCGAAGTAGAAGATGATGAACCAATTATATGTTTTACAGATCAGAAAGATTTTGATTGATTGGATTTGGTAGAGACAAATGTGATACCTGAACGCCAGGTGAATCACACTATCCAAGTGAATTCAGCAATTTGAGAATAATAAAATATTTTATTTATCATAATTAATAATCATGTATCGTACGCACACTTGTGGAGAATTAAACAAATCTTCAGTATGACAAGAAGTTACTATAGCTTGATGGGCTAATAGAGTAAGAAATCTATGATGACTAACTTTTATCGATCTTCGTGATCGTTACTGAATTACACAAATCACAATCGATCCAAAGTCAAATTTTACTTGTGAATGATGAAATTTGGAAGATATAAAGGCTGAATATGTTTTGCAAATAGTCTGAAAAGTGGTAGCTAGACCTGATAATATGATTAATAAAGATATGGCTACATGAGAAGTAGAAATTAATCCAAGCAAAGTAAAAATCATTTCTACATGTGCAGAATTGCCATTCACAATCGATAACGAGAATGCAGTAGGAGAGGATTTGAGATTAGAATATCGTTACCTAGACCTTAGGAGAAAATCACTTCGCGATACAATGATGGCTAGAGATACATTATTTTGTAATACTGTATCATTCTTTCATAATAAAAACTTTGCATACTTTGAAACTCCATGTTTTACAAAGAATACTCCAGAGTGATCTCGTGAATTTGTTGTACCTGCTAGATTTGATCAAGGAAAATTTTTCGTACTTCCACAGTCTCCACAGCAATATAAACAAATGCTTATGGTGGCATGATATGATAGATATATCCAAATCGCTAGGTGTTTTCGCGATGAAGATCCTAGATGAGATCGTCAACCTGAATTTACACAGGTGGATTTTGAGATGTCTTTTGTAGAAGAACCAGATGTCCTTCAAATTATGGAAGAATATTTTATAGAAATGACAAAACAATTTCCAAATAAAAAAATTAAAAATCAAACTTTCCCAATTATAAAATGGAAAGAAGCCATGGATAAATATGGTAGTGATAAACCTGATTTACGTTATGAATGACTAGCTTTCGTAGATGTTTCAGATTGGGCTAAAAAAGTGGATTTTTCGTTATTAAGCTGAGCTAAATGCGTAAAAGCTTTAGTAGCTCCAAAACAGTTTAGTCGTTGAGAAATAGAGAAACAATTAGAACCAGTTATCAAAGAGAATGGATGAAAATGATTATTATATTTAATCTTAGATCCTGCTGAATGACCTAAATGATCGTTAGCTAAATATCTAACAGATGAATTAAAATCAGAATTATTATCTTTTACATGAGCAAAAGATGGAGAGACTATTTTCTTCCAGGTATGAGAATGGATAGATGTAGTAGAATTATTATGAGCTCTTAGAATTAAATTACTCAAAGAATTGGAACTTACAAAATGAATGGAGGATTTACTAGATTTTGCTTTCGTAGTAGATGCTCCAATGTTTGAAGTATGAAGTGATGGTCAATTATGATCTACTCATCATCCATTTACTAAACCAAAGGATGAACATATTCCATATCTGATTGAATTAGCAGACAAAATTAGAGATGGTTATAAGTTAACAGAAGAAGATATAGAAAAGCTTACATCAATGGAATCAGATTCTTATGATATTGTAGCTTGTGGATATGAAATCGGATGAGGAAGTATCAGAATTCATGATCAAAAACTTCAACACGCAATATTTACAATTCTATGACTAGAAGAAAAAGATATTCAATTCAGATTTGGTCATATTTTGAAGTGTTTCACATTTTGAGTACCACCTCATGGATGATGTGCTTTCTGATTAGATAGGATGGTTATGATATTTACAGGTAAAGAAAATATTCGTGAAGTAATTGCATTCCCTAAGAATCAGAAATATCGTGACCCAATGTTCTGATCTCCATCAGAGATTGATGATCAATTATTACATGATTTAGGTTTAAATATTGAGAAAAAATCTGAATAATCTTATATAACAAACAAAATAATGCCATTTGAATTAAAAGCCGATTATAAACCAGCATGAGATCAGCCTAAAGCAATTGATCAAATTGTTAATGCTTTTGAAAATTGAAAGAAAAATATCACATTACTTTGAGCGACTGGAACCTGAAAAACTTTTACTATGGCAAATATTATTCAGAGAGTTCAGAGACCAACTCTCGTAATCTCACATAATAAAACATTAGCAGCTCAGCTTTCTACTGAATTTAAGGCGTTTTTTCCCAATAACGCAGTGCATTATTTTGTATCATATTTTGATTATTATCAACCAGAATCATATCTTCCATCTTCATGAACATATATTGAAAAAGAAGCGACAATTAATGATGAAATAGAAATGTATAGACTAGCTACAATGGCTAGTCTGCTTTCTCGTGATGATGTAATTGTTGTAGCTTCAGCATCATCCCTTTATGGTTTATGACAAAGTAGATTCTTTCAAGAGAACATGCTTCAACTTAAAGTGGGGCAGTCTTATGATTTCAAAGAAATAAAACACCAATTATTACATATGCAATATAAACCAGTTCATGGTAAGATTGAGGCATGAATGTTTGAGTTGAGAGGAGAAAGATTGGATATATATTCTTCTACTGAAAGATTGGTTTATCGTTGCTTTTTTGATGAAGATGTGATAGAAAGGATTGAAATGCGCGATTCAACTACTTTTGATTTAAAATCACAAGCAAATCAAGTTATTCTTTGGCCGGCTACTCAATATTTACAAGATACACAAGATTTAGAAAGTATTTTACAACAAATAAATTTAGAAAAAGAATTAAGAATAAAAGAATTTGAAAAAGCGTGAATGTTAGTTGAAGCTGAAAGGATAAAAAAACGTGTAGAATACGATTTACGTATGATTCGTGAAACATGATTTGTGAATTGAATTGAGAATTATTCTCTATATTTTGATAAACGTTTGCCTTGAGAGGCTCCAAATACTATATTTGATTATTTTCCAAAGGATTTTTTGCTAATTATCGATGAATCTCATATGACGATTCCACAATTAAATGCAATGTCACAATGAGATAGAGCTAGAAAAAACAATTTGATTAAATATTGATTTCGTCTTCCATCTGCAATAGACCATCGTCCATTACGTTTTGAAGAATTAGAAGCTACTTTATGATGGAAATCATTAGATGAAATAAAACTGGATCAAGCTACAGAAAATCTTGATTTAGTTTCAACTACACATTTGAAAGTTTTAGAGAAAAAGCCTCCCTTTTGAGATTGAAAATCTCATAAGTCTGCCCTGATAGGGGAAGATTTAGAAGGGGTTGGAGGTGCCGAATGAAGCTTGTCCCGCTTAGCGGGGTGAAAGGCGGAGGGATTAAATCCCCATGTCGCTGACGCTCCTTCCCCCTTACCGAAGGGGGACAAAAAAGCCTCAGAGTGACAAAGTGAATCGTTAATTAATAAAGAGGCTCGTGCAGAAAATCAATATGCTAATCTTCAATCAAAAATAAAAACCTGAGCAAAATCAATATTCTTATCTGCCACTCCAGCTGAATATGAATTGAATTTATCAGATGAAGTCGTAGAACAGATTATTCGTCCAACATGATTACTCGATCCAATTACTTACGTTTATCCTAAATCATGAGATTATTCACATCTGATTGCAAGTGTAGATAAGCTATTGAAGAAAAAGCCTCAACTTGAAATGTATTTTAGCGATAGAGAATCAAAGAAAGAAGAAAAAGATGTTTTGAAAGATTTATTTGAATGAGATATGGATTTAAATTAATTGAATTTGTTGTTTTTTGAGTTAATATTAGTAAAAATAAATATTGAATTTATATATAAACAAAAACATCATAAATAATGCATAGATTGTGAAAGTTATTATGAATGATATTTATCTTTTGCGTTGTTTTTTTTATTATTTGCGATGAAAAGTGATATAAAATTGAGTGAAATGATAACCATATAGTTTTTAATAAAATAGAAAAAGAATCTGATTTGTCGGTTGATGAAATACATTTAGAGAATGTAGTCTATAAAAATTCAGATTTAGTCCATCTGAATTTTGCATTTAAAGAACCCAAAATGTTGAGTAAAAGTGATGGGATGGATTCCGAATATTTAGTTAAACTTGAACAAGAAAGGAAGAAGATAGAAGAGGATAGAAGAAGACAAATTTACACATGACCAAATATAGTTCACATAGATGATAAAAATTCTATCTCCAATTTTTTCAAATCAACAGATTCTGAAGATATATCATGAAGTGAAATTGAAGTAAAAATGATTCCAATTTCTTCATTGAAAAATTTTGAATTAAAAAGTCAATCAGTACATTTGTGAAAATTAAGCAAAAAACAAGACAAATTTCTCATAAAAAGACACTCAATAAATCTATGAAAATTGGTAAAGATTCCAGATATGGGAATAGAGACTTGATATTCCATTGTTAAATACATACCATCTAAACATAATCTATCTTTAAGCCAGTGAATCGAAATTGTTAAACTTGTACACATAGATAAATATGTATTATCAAAACACGTTACCACCTTAAGATTATGAGCAGAGTGTCCTAAAGTGCGTATAGAAAAATATGAGTTAAATACTCAGCATTCTTTTTATTTGAAAGATTGAGTAGCTATTGAGCATGAATTTTTGGTAGATGATACACAGTCAACTGAAAATGGTATTTCAGGTGAAATGTTAGAGAGGCTGCTTATAAATGATGATATTGATGTAAATACATTGGAGAGTGAGGATGATGAATTCTTACAAAAAGTTTTCCAAGAAACGAGAGATACTTCTGTTATGAACTTGATAGTTGAAACGTATTTGAAGGAGTACCAGTTCGTGAAAGCTAAAAAATTTATCGAAGAACTCCCAGAAATATATTTGGATAGTTTGAAACCTTCTCTCAATTTACGTATTTCGTTTAATTCATTCGCATTGAGCTCAAAAACCACGAATGAAACGTTGACTGCACTAATCCAAAATTATAAATCAAAAATCCAGATTTCTGATGAAGATTCGAATTGGTATCTATGAATCCTTGCTCTAATGCAGAGAGATTACGATAGATTCTTTGCTATTGCAGCTAATTTTACATCAGATACTCATAAAGTCTTCACATCTAAGATTCAATGATACAAAGATCAGATTTCTAAACAAATGTGAATGCCAGATTATTATTTTGATACACTAGTAGCACTTGAATTATTCAATCAATGATTCTTTCAACCAGCTAAAGTCTTAGCTCTTTATTCATTGCAACAAAATTCAAATTACATCCTTCCATATCAAATTCTTGCTTATGCAAATTTCCTTACTAATTCACGAGATACATCCATTGAGTATCTTAAAAAACTTATTGATTTGGATCCAAATAATGCTGAAAAATACCAATTCTTGATTGGAGTAGCGTATTATTGGAATGAAAAATATGAACAATCTGTAATTATGCTTTCAATGGTTAAAAATGAAAGATTACGTTTGGATGCTGAGAGATATTTAATACGTGATTATTTAATTTTGGACCAAAAAAATAAACTAATTGCTAGTTGGAATAAGCTGCTCTGATATGATAATCTAGTTGATTCAGATTTTTATACTTATTTTTATGAAGTATTTTATCATCCATATTCAGAATGATCTCAATATCAACTTTACGCCATCGATACAGAGTTGGCAGACAAAATGATTCGTGTATGTGCTATTAGATTACCGAAAGAAGAAAAAGCTGTCTGTAATTATGGTAGCATTGGTAAAAATATCGCTCTCTGAAAATTTGAGTGATTGGAACAATCTCTGTTAAATTTGGCTACTGAATATCCACAATGATACCTATATCATGCTTTAGGTGAGTATTATATCAAGCAATGAGACTTAGAAATGGCAAAAATATATTTACTTAAAGCTATCTCACTAACACAAAAATGAGAGGAAAGGATGCAGATTAAGAAATTATTACAAGATGCGATGTAGTTAATTGCCACTTAACACGCCGAATAATTTATTGTTTTTCTTTTCATAAAAAAGTCTACTTTGCAAAGTTTTTTCTAATTGATAGATGGTCTTTTTTATAAAGGGTTTAGCAAAAAAATTCTTAATTTTTCACTGTAAACGGCTATCAGAACTCTCACAAATATCTACCATATAAACATTTCATTCATCTGAAATCATAATATTTGTAGATGCCAAAAAATTCTGATTAATCTTCAAAAAATTTCTGATTTTTCTTTCTATTTTACCAGGATTTCAGTCGTAATACTGATATCACGTCAAATCTAAATCTCATCACTGTTCATTATGATATTTTATATATTTCTTTATTAAATCAATCAGCTTTCATAAAGTTTCAGCAGACAATCAAGAGATGTCAGTCTCTGCTAAAGTTTTTCACTTTATATACTTCTGTTTTATGTAATATTCTCAGTTTCATGTTTCGCATAATATTGTTTCTGGTATATATTCACCGATATATTTCATTTTTCACTCAATTATTTTTCTTTGCTGTTCTATAGTTAGCATTTGTTTTTTCGTTTTGAAAAACTTTGAAATATATCAGTACGAATCAGGCTCTGAAATGTGTTTAGTGTTTCATAGTCTAGTTGTATAATTATCTATTTCATTCATAAAAAATTTGCCACGAATAAACATACTATGATTATAATTTTTAATATGTCAAATACAATAGAATTTAATAATGATAATTTTTTCACATTTGAATAGTTTTACATCTATATAGCTGTTCTATTAGAACTAGTTTTGCTAATCAATGTGGCATAGTAATAGCTCAAAATGAAATTTCTTTTAAATCCTGGAATTTCTTCTTTAATTCACATCTATCCAATCCATAGGGTCATCATATTATAAATACACAATTCTCTCAATTGGTTTCTTTTGAAAGCTCTTCTGTACTTAAAAGTTTTCATTCTTTTGCAAGGAGAAATTTTTTATAATTCTGATATTTCTTTTCTATAGTTTTGATTACAGATTCAGTTTCTTTTTGGATTACCAATTGGTGATTATCATCTTTAAATGGTTTCAAAGTATCAAAAACTACATCCTTTCACAGACGTTTTTGATATTCTTCAATAGCGGATGAAAAATGTTTATCAGAATCTGAAATATTTAGAATTACGTACATTAATTCAGAAATAATTAAATCTGAATCTAATATATCAAATTCCTAGTTTATTCCAAACTCATTTTTCAATAAATCTACTGAATCTAATTTCTCCCATGAAAATAATTCAACATTCTTTCCATATTTCTCCACAACCTTACATTCGCGACCGAAATGACCATAAGCAGCAGTTTCTTCATAAATAGGGGAGCGAAGATTGAATCTTTTTTCTATTGCATAAGGTCTTAAATCAAATAATGTTCATATTTTTTCTGCAATTTCTCCATCAGATAATGAAACTTTTGCCGTTCCATAAGTATCAATATATACGCTAAGCGGTCTAGCAATTCAAATGGCATAAGAAATCTGAATCAAAATTTTATCAGTTATTTTAGCAGCGACTAAATTCTTTGCTAAATAACGAGCCATATAGGCCCCAGAGCGATCTACTTTACTTGGGTCTTTACCAGAAAATGCTCCTCATCAATGTGCTCATTTCCCACCATAGGTATCCACAATTATTTTTCTTCCAGTCACTCATGTATCTCCATTTGGACCTCAGATTACAAATTTTCATGTAGGATTAATTTGAATATCAATCTGATCGTTGAATAAAGCTTTAACTTTATCTTCTAGTCAATCCACAAAACGAGGTAATAAAATACTATTTACATCTTCACGGATTTTAGCAAGCATTTCTTCATCTCAAGCGAATTCATCATGTTGTGTAGAAATAATGATTGTCCTAATTTTTAAAGGTTTATCATTATCGGAATATTCTATCGTGAATTGAGATTTCGCATCTGGACGAAGGTACAGCATTTCTTTCCCTTCTTTACGAATTTCTGCCAAAGTTCTGAGTAATTTATGTGATAAATCCAAAGTCAAAGGCATCAAATCATCAGTTTCATTACAAGCATATCAAAACATAATTCACTGATCTCCAGCTCATTGATCTTCAGCATTTTCTCTCTCCACTCAACGAGAAATGTCAGCTGATTGTTCATGTAAAAATACTTCAATATCGCAAGTATCAGCATTAAATCAATATTCATCTTTTGTATAACCAATTCTGCGAATCACATCACGAGCCACTTTTTCTACATCCACATGTGCAGTAGATTTTACTTCTCCGGCAAGTACGACTTTATTAGTCGTAACGAGAGTTTCACATGCTACTTTCGATTTAGAATCTTGAGCTAAATAAGCATCGACGATAGCATCAGAAATCTGATCACAGACTTTGTCTGGGTGTCATTCAGAGACTGATTCTGAAGTAAATAGGTAAGTCATCTTTTCTAGAATAAAAAATAAAAATACATTCTGATTCGTGAACGTATTTTTGGATTCGTGAAGTCGTTATAAACTTCTGCGTAAAATTTAATTGTCTTTAGCAATTTTTTTACGTGGTTGCAAGCGATACAAATCCATCCACATTCTGAATCTAAGGTTAATATAGTTTTATGCTTTTCTTAATCAACAGGAATTTTCAGTTTTATATTTTTTTACTATGTCTCTTTTCCTTATCAAAATAATCTAAAATTACATTAGCATCAATTCATTTTTTACCAAAATTAAAATCAAAATCTTCTTTGATAGAAAGATTAGAACTATCAATATCAGTTAATACAGCGATGGGTTTATTGTTTAGAAATATAACCTTAGGTCAAGCGTTTTTCAATGATGATAAGATATTCTTAGTATCTCTCTTCAGTTCAGTCACTGATATACATTGTTCTGTAATCATATTTAGTATTAAATTATGATATAAATATAACACTAAATATAATGATTTTTTTTTGAAAATGCAAATATTATTTGATTAAATAAAGAATTTTTACTAAATATTAAACCACAGCTTGAAAAAAGCTGTTCTTTTTGTAAAAAATAAATGCCAAATTATACATAAATAATATCCTCGTTTTCACAAGCAAGGGATAGTTTGCGATTTTCCAGCATTCTTCCCTGCGAAAGCGAGATTTATGTATAGTTTGGCGACTTTGGAGATCGTAAATTATCCCTTCATTGTCGTAGATTATACGGGAAATTTATGATAGCCAAGGATTTTATTCCTTAGCTATTTTTATTATGAAAGATATATATCAAAGTGAGTTAGAATGAATGCAAGATTTTTATAAAGAACTCGGAATTATTCCTGATTATTCTCTAAATACAGATTGAAGGATTGCTTGAAATTTGCTTGAATTTAAGTTAGTATTTACAAATTTGAAAGAACATAAACAACAAATTAAAAAATATATTACAGCATATAATAGTTGAGCTTATGATATTCCTAAACGAAGTTATCTAATTTCAATAAATGAACGTCAATATATAAAAATCAATAATGAAACAAATGCAGTAGAAACAGAATCTGAGTGGTCAAACCCACAAGATTTTAAGGTTGAATTATTCAACCAAACCGAATATTTACAATGACGAATTGATGAATATTCTATCGTTAGTTATAACAATAAACTTTGTCGCGATTTCAAACAATATTTTAAGTCAAAAGAACATGTTAAGAATGAATTTATAAGCCCTCATTTTCTTAATATAAAACCATTTGAATGGGAAAAACAAATGAAAGCGGAGGAAAAAAATAAAGATGAAATATGATGGCTTCACTTTAATATGAATATGCTTTGACCAAACTTATTGAAGAAACAACTTTGAGCATTTTTCACTCCAGACAAATATGTAAAAATTAGCACAGAAATGGTCAGAAATGCAATTAAAAAAGTACCAGAATGAAATGATTACATAATTTTGGACAGGTGTGCATGAACTTGAGATTTAGAAAAATTTCTAACAGAAGAAGAATTATCTCATTGTGTTTTGAATACAATAGATTACACAGAATGGACAACATTAAAATGATTGTATGAATGAAGAGCTAAGATGATAATTCCTCCAACACATAAGACTTTAACCGAACAATGACTTTTGAAAGATTGAGATGCTTTAAGTGAAGATTTTCATAATTACAAACCACTTAATGATTTAATTTCAAATGAAAAAATTACAGTAATATTATTGGAAAATCCACCTTATAGTGATACAAGTGCAGATAATGATAAACAAATGTGAGCAAGAAATGAAATGAGTTGGGTAAATATACAAATGAAAGACGATTTGCATAAATTTAATGTTAGTAATATTTCAACTGCAAGAGAATTATGTAATTGATTTATCTGGAGTGGTTTTAAGTATTATTTAAGACAACCTACAGACCAGGCAATTATTTATAGTCCTATAAAATATCGAAAGTCCATTCAGTTAATAGATAAGCTTTTTGTAGATTGATATTTATGTAATAGAAAAGAATTTAATTCCAGTGAGTGATGAATAGCATTAATTCATTGGATGAATCAAGATAAAGAACAAGAATCAATACAATTAGATTCAGATATAAAGAATAAAAAAATTAACATTAAAAAAGTTTATACAACTCAGGCCACAGCATTTTATGATAAAAGAAAAGATTGATTTGCTTATATGCAATCTAATTCGTTTAGGTTATCAAAATGAAAAGATATTTTATACAATGATTTTGTAAAGGCTAATAGGTGAAATTATTTGAATAATGATAATATTTTGAAACTGCTACCACTTTGGGTTAGTGATAAATATGAAACAAAAGATTACACAGAAATTGAAGTAATAATGAAAAGTGGTGATTGATGAGATAAATATCAAGATGATAATGAGTTTTTGAAGGCATGTTTTATTCGAAGTTGTATATCGCAAAAAAATAAATGTATTTCAAACAATAAAATAAAAAATCAGCTATGCTTTGCTCAAAACACAGAGGCAGATAAAATTTTACAAAAATTTGATATGTTAGATAATGAAGATATGAATTTGTTTTGATTACGAAAAAATGTGTTAAATGAAGCGAAAAAGACAAAAGAATGGCATAATTGATGGAATTATTGACTTTATCAAATAGATAATGATATTAATATAGATGAATGAACTAATACTTACACAAAAACTTGAAAAGAAATTATGAGAAAAAAGTATCTAAAGTTAGATGAAAATATTAAGAAATTAAAAGATGAACTAAAAAATTATTATCAAAACAGAATAGAAAAGAAATTATTTGAGTATGAATTATTAAAATAATCAGATTTTTTTTCTACTCTCCAGCATCTATATCAAAATCATCATCTTCAGCATCAGTAGGGAAGTGATCTTCTGAATCATCGTCATCATCATCCCATCCTTCGAAATCGAATTCATCGTCATCATCTTCAATTTTTTTCTTTGCAGGAGCTTTTTGAGCTTTTTTAGCTCTTTTCTTCTTAATGTTTTCATCCTCCATTTTCTCGATATCATCTTCGATCCCAAGCATTTTTTGTAATCACTGGTGTTCTTTCAGCTTTTGAATCACTTTCTGCTCAATCTGTCTTACTCTCTCTCTAGTTACTTCAAATTCTTCTCAAACCTGTTCAAGAGTATATTTAGGTCCATCGATTCCATATCTCATTTTAACAATTTTTGATTCTCTATCATCAAGCATTCATAAAATCTGATCCAAATTGGCTCTAAGAGTATCTCTCTCGGCTAATTGATCTGGACGTAAAGTATTTCCATCTTCAATCAAATCTGCTAATGTATCTCTTCCTTCATCTCCAACTTCTCTATCAAGTGATACATTTCAAAATATAACTTCTTCCAATTTCTTAACTTTTTTGATAGGATATCATAACTTTTGTCAGATTTCTTTACTTGTTGGCTCTCTTCATAACTTTTGGAATAAGAGAGAATATGTCTTATTATAAGAATTAATTTCATCAATTAGATGCACAGGAATCCTAACATTCTTTCACATATCAGCGATTGCTTTTGTGATAGATTGTTTAATCCACCAAGTTGCATAAGTTGAGAATTTAAATTCCTTATCTGGATCAAATTTTTCAATAGCTTTAATAAGTCAGATATTTCATTCCTGAATCAAATCAGCAAATCCAAGTCTTCATCAGAAATAACGCTTAGCAATAGCGATTACCAATCTTAAGTTTGATTCAACTAATTTTTGTTTGGCCGCTTCGTCTCATTTCTTCACTCTTCTCGCAACTTCTTTTTCTTCTTCTGCAGTTAAAAGAGGAATTTTTGATATATCATTGAAATACAACTTTATGTAATCCTTATATTGCATATCAGGAGGTAAATCTGTTTTACCATATAACGAAACTTTTCAAAGTTTCGATTCTTTTTTTGTTGATTTATCTTCTTTTTCTCTATTTTCTAGTTCTTCCTCAATAGTAATTACCTTAATTTTGAGTTTATCACATAAATCATAGAATTTCTCCAAAATTCTGATGGATCCTTCCATATTATCAAGCGATGCAATCAAGTCCTCTTCCAAAAGACTTCATTTTTCAGCTCATTTTAGGAGTAAATCCTGCAAATCTTCACTTAATTCAGAAATATCCTCCATGAGGTTTTCATAGATCTTTTTTCTTTCTTCGTTCATATATTTCGGTCTATAATGCTAAATAATCACAAAAAACTTATCACAAAAACTTATGCATACTATTTTTACATATTGAGGTATTGAGTGGAAGAGCTTTGTATTTAGGTCAAAAGCCTATTGAAATGCTATCTTTGCATTCGTTTCATCAAAAAAAGATACCACTTCGTGTACCACATTCTGTATAAGATTTTCACTATAAAATTCAAGAAAAAAGTCTGATTTTTTTTGCTTTTTTTGATAGTTGTGGGTATAATTGGTTGATTTATATTCTATACATTATTTCATGACCGATATTGAACAACTCAGGAAAGAAGCAGATGATGTTAAAAATGCTCTTGATGCATTGAAGAATAATGTTTCACTTTCTGAAACTGAGAAAAAAAATGAATCAGAAAAGTTGAAATCGCAAGCCGAAGCTATGAAGCAAAAGATTCAATCCGAGATTGATGCATTAGCAGACAAAACAGATGATGAATCTAAGAGAAAAAAAGAAGAGGCTGAGACATTATTAACAAGTTTTAATGAAACAATGAATCTATATGCTATTATTTTAAATTCTTCAGAAGTACAAACCACTGACTCAACTACAAAAGAAAAACAAGATGAAGAAAAAAGTATTTGGTGAAAAACAAAAGACTGGGTATGAGAACAATGGGATGACGTGTGGAGTAAAGATAAATGGAAGGAGGAATGATGAAAAAATTTATTACGTACAGCGTGATTTGTTGCAACGTGAGTATGAGCTGTTGCTTTAACTGTAAAATGAGTTAAGAAGTTATGGAACCGAGCTTTTTGAAAAAAAGAGAGTAATAAGAAATCATCAGAAAAAGATAATGATAAGAAAGATGAGAAATCAGAATGAAAAACACCTTGGCGAAAAAAATTTTTAGTATGATCTGCAATTGCTGGAGGAACGGTGATTTGATGAGTAGAATTATATAAAAATTGGAATCTTGTTAAATCGTTTTTTAAAGAAAAATTATGACTAGTCTTAAGCTTCGATGAGTCACTATATACAGTTGAAACAGAAGTAAGAAATTGAATAAATAAAGATTCAAACTTCTGAAATATGTGTGGAAATTTTGAATGACTAACATACGACGAAAATACACAAGAAATATGCTCTTTTTGAGAAAAAACAAAGATAAACAAAAATAAAAAGGAAATTGATTGAATGAGTTGAGTTCAGTTTGCAAGTTGGGAAGAATTATTCCATGCAGCAAATTT
>FLNW01000398.1_pt1 | contig 21604 bp, 21 predicted proteins | sample 1140371 | NCBI WGS metagenome assembly FLNW01 (sample SAMEA3878170, study PRJEB12797) | bioreactor metagenome | biome: Moose rumen | place: Sweden | collected 2011-10
TGAAATAATTACCATATAAAAATTTATTTCTTAAAAAACTCTTTAACAAATCACAATCCATACATTAATGGATGTAAAAAAACTAATGGGTAAACCTGTAAAGAAACTAGACTTTTCGTCTTTTTGATATTTTCAATAAAGACCGCTGTAGCTAATACGAAAACCAAAGCATATGGTAATACAAATAACCAACTCAAAAATAATAAAGGAATTAATGCAATAGTATATAACAGGTATCACAAACTCAAAACTACATAAAGTCTAGGAATGGCTTTATAATATTTTGTCATTTTAGCGGCTCATCATCAGTATTTCTGCATATGTTTCAAAAATTGTCCGAATGTTTCATCTAATCTATGCCATATTTTAGCCTCTGGACAATATAAAAATTTATATCAATCTTTTGATAATCTGTAATTGATCTCTATATCATCAAAAAATGTGGCATAAGCTGTATTAAACATATACTTTTTTATTATTTCAGCTTTATAGACACTATTATATCATGCTATTGAAGGAATATATTTTATTCATTTTCTTACACAATAAGCAGGATTTCATAATGTCATAATATAACTGCAAAAATAGTTGTTTAGCATTAGCTCAAATTTCGATATATCTCATTTAGTTTCCACCAATCTAGGTCATCCAGCTCATGCAATCTTTTCATTATTTTCTGCTGACTTAATTTTTTCATATAAACTTTCTAACCGCTTTTCATCAGCTCTGCAGTCTGCGTCTATTTGAGCTACATATTTTGATTTATTGGATACTAAATCGATTGACACATTTCTAGCATATGAATGTCCATAATCATATCATCACCACTTATTTTCATATTTTTTTTCATTTACTATTGTATGTTTAATTCATTCTTTAGTCAGAAATTCATCAGCAGATTTTATTGTATTATCCTTTGAATTTCAGTCTACTATTATAATTTCAAAGTTTTCTTTTCAGTAAGATTGGTTACCCAGATATTCTAATGTTTTCAAAAGATTCTTTTCTTCATCCTTTGTTATTATACAGATAGAAATGAAGTCTTTATTCATTACTTAAAATAAGCGGGATAAATTTACGAGAATTAAAAAAGGCAACATTTCTGTCGCCAAATCGTCCATGATTTTTTACAAATCTCCCCTAGCCCCTCTTTATCAAGAGGGGAATAACTTTTCTCCTTGATAAAGGAGGTGGATTCGACGTAGTCGAAGACAGAGGATTTGTAATCCTTAATTCTCGCATGTATAATGATTTGGCATCTTGAATATAAAAAGATAATCCTTCATTTCAAGAGAATTAGTAAAATATGTTCCATGCATATAATATTATATGTCTACATATTGTCTACTTATCTATAATCCAAGAAACATATAAAAAATAAAAATAAGAGATATAAAAATCTGAATCAAACTTTTTTCATTTTGACAAAAAAAGTTCCCAAAATTTTCAGCAACGCCCCAAATAACCTATCAAAAAAAAATCATAAAAACCCCTTGCATTTTCCTGGCGATTATATATATTTGACATCGCAACGTTGAAGACAGCATGTCAAATGCGTGTGCAGATGTAGGTACTTAACAGTGGTATAATATATTACATTATTTTCGAAAGAAAAATTTTTTTAAGAGCAATGAACGGATGCCTTGGGTAAAAAAGAGGAAGAAGGACGTAACAGGCTGCGATAAGTCTCGATGAGGTGCCAATAACCGCTTGGAGTCGAGAATTTCCGAATGGGGCAACCTATCCTGTATAACAGGATGCCACAGAGCCAAGACCTGGTGAAGTGAAATATCTCAGTAACCAGAGGAAAATAAATCGTAAGAGATTCCCTTAGTAGTGACGAGCGAACGGGGAAGAGCCCAAACCGGATCAGTGTAAGATTCTAGTCGTTGCTGATTGCGGGGTTGTAGGAGTATATGGAGCTAGCTAGAAATAGTTCAAAAGTATGATCTCTATTTAGAAGAAGCATTTAGAAGGTGCACCACAGAGGGTTTAAGTCCCGTATTCGAAAGGTATGAGACGCTTTTTATGCCACCTAAGTAGTGTCGAACACGTGAAATTCGGCATGAATCTGCCCAGACCATTGGGTAAGGCTAAATACTTTTTTACACCGATAGCGTATAGTACCGTGAGGGAAAGGTGAAAAGAACCCCAGGAAGGGGAGTGAAATAGATTCTGAAATTCATTGCTTACAATTGAGTTGGAGTCCTTCGGGATGACAACGTACCTATTGACGAATGGGTCAGCGAGTTATTGTTGCCAGCAAGGTTAAGTCAGGTATAGACGGAGCCGTAGGGAAACCGAGTCTGAATAGGGCGATTTAGTTGGTAGTAATAGACCCGAAACGTTATGAGCTAGGCATGGGCAGGTTGAAGGCGTGCGAAAGTGCGCTGGAGGACCGAACGGGTTAGAGCTGCAAATCTTTCCGATGACTTGTGTCTAGGAGTGAAAAGCTCATCGAATAACGTAATAGCTGGTTCTCTCCGAAATGCATTAGGGTGCAGCTCCCAATCGAGATCTCACAGAGGTAGAGCTCTGATAAGACTAGGGGTGTCGAGAGACATTACCAAATCTTGTTAAACTTCGAATGCTGTGAGGAATATTGGGAAGTGAGACTGCGGGCGCAAGGTTCGTGGTCAAAAGGATAACAGTCCAGACATGTAATTAAGGTCCCTAAATTATAGCTAAGTGGTAAAGGAGGTATTCTTGCTTTGACATCCAGGAGGTTTGCTTAGAAGCAGCAATCCTTTAAAGATAGCGTAACAGCTCACTGGACAAGCGAGGACGCGCCGAAGATGTAACGGGGCTAAGCTATATACCGAAATTCATGGCCTACATAGCAATATGTAGTGCGGTAGGAGAGTGTTCTATCGGGATGAAGCATAACTGTGAGGTTATGTGGACTAGATAGAAGTAAAAATGCTGACATGAGTAACGACGCAAGGCAAAAATCCTTGCTGCCGAAAACCTAAGAATTCCTGCGCAACGTTCATCGTCGCGGGGTTAGTCGAGACCTAAGGTGATACCAGAAGTGGTACATCGATGGATAACTGGTTAATATTCCAGTACTTGTATATTCAGTGATGTGGTAACGCATCGGGATTTGTAAGAGCTCATTAAGGATTTGAGTCGAAAAAGTAAGGTTTTGATTGTAGGAAAATCCGCAGTCATTATACTGAGCTTGATCGGAATTGCTTCCTTCGGGTTGTGAAATTCTTATCGTTCTGGTGCCGAGAAAAACCTCTAAACTTATGTATATGCAACTCGTATTCAGATCAGACACTTGTAGGTTGGTAGAGAATACCAAGGCAATCGAGATAACTAGTGGATAAGGAACTTGGCAAAATAGCGGACGTACTTTCGAAATAAGTCCTACCCTGCAGTAATGTAGGGTTGCAACAAATGACATGGGGGGAACTGTTTATCACAAACACAGCTCGCTGCTAACACGTAAGTGGATATATAGCGAGTGATGCCTGTCCAATGCCAGAATGTTATGCTCTCTTGTGCAAGCTCGAGGGTTAAGCACTGGTGAATGACGGCCGTAACTATGACGGTCCTAAGGTAGCGAAATTCCTTGTCAGGTAAGTTCTGACGCGCATGAATGGCATAATCATCCCCATACTGTCTTGTCCTTAGACTCGGTGAAATTACAATCCTGGTAAAAATGCCAGGTAGTTGCAGTTAGACGGAAAGACCCTGTGAAGCTTCACTATAGATTGATATTGGCATGTAGTATGTGCTGCTCAGTATAAGTGGGAGGCGTTGATGTTTCGACTTCGGTTGGGGCGGAGCCAACAATGAGATACCACTCAATATATATAGCATTTCTAACCCCTAGGTTGGGGAACAGTGTCAGTTTGGTAGTTTACCTGGGGCTGGTGCCTCCTAAAAAGTAACGGAGGCGTGCAAAGGTTTGCTTGTCACGGATGGAAACCGTGGTGGACGTGCATTCGCATAAGCAAGCTTGACTGTGAGACTGACAGGTCGAACAGATACGAAAGTAGGCGAAAGTGATCCGGATCTTCCATATGGAAGGGGATCCGCTCAACGGATAAAAGTTACTCCGGGGATAACAGGCTAATGGTATCTAAGCGTTCATAGCGACGATACCGTTTGGCACCTCGATGTCGACTCGTCGCATCCTGGGGCTGTAGAAGGTCCCAAGGGTTGGGTTGTTCACCCATTAAAGCGGGACGCGAGTTGGGTTCAGAACGTCGTGAGACAGTTCGGTCCCTATCTACTGCAACCGTAAGAAATTTGAGAGATGCTGTCCCTAGTACGAGAGGACCGGGATGGACAAGCCTCTGGTAGTACCAGTTGTTCCGCCTAGGAGCACGGCTGGATAGCTACGCTTGGAAAAGGTAACCGCTGAAAGCATCTAAGTGGGAAACTTGTCTCAAGATTAGATTTCTCTCCCCTTGTGGGAATAAGACCTCCGCGAGACTAGCGGGTTAATAGACGTCATGTGTAAGCATAGCAATGTGTTGAGCAGAGACGCACTAATCGGTCGAATGAGTTTTTCTTTTGAAAATATGTAATATATTATATCATTGTTAATGTTACTGTGGTCTTTGTAAGATAAACCTTGAAAATTATAGTCGATTCGATATATTATTCAAGTTTTTAAAACTTTGGTTTATACAAACGGTGGTGCTGATGTGGACTGTGGAAACACCTGTTCCCATTCCGAATACAGTAGTTAAGCACAATCCAGTCGATGATACTGGTCTTATTAAGGCTGGGAAAGTAGATTAGCGCTACCATTTGTATGGACGAGAGTTCATACAAAGATTTGATCTTTAATAGTACGAGAAAGAGATTGAGTACAGATGTATACTTTTTTGAAGAGTTTGACCCTGGCTCAGGATGAACGCTAGCGGAACGCCTAACACATGCAAGTCGAACGGATTCTGCGTTGTAGCAATACATAGTAGAATTAGTGGCAAACGAGCGAGTAACGCGTGCCTAACCTGCCCTTAAGATGGGAACAACTACGGAGACGTAGCTAAATCCCAATATGCTCACGATGGTGAAATGCCGATGCGAGGAAAGATTTATCGCTTAAGGAGGGGGGCGCGTCCTATCAGGTAGTTGGTTGAGGTAACGGCTCACCAAGCCTATGACAGGTAGCTGGTCTGAGATGATGTCCAGCCGCGATGGGACTGAGATACGGCCCATACTCCTACGGGAGGCAGCAGTGGGGAATCTTGCACAATGGACGAAAGTCTGATGCAGCGATCCCGCGTGAAGGATGAAGCATTACGGTGTGTAAACTTCTTTTTTGGTGGAAGACGAATGACGGTACACCAAGAATAAGAGACGGCTAACTACGTGCCAGCAGCCGCGGTAATACGTAGGTCTCAAGCGTTATCCGGATTTACTGGGCGTAAAGTATCCGTAGCCTGATATGTAAGTCTGTTTTCAAATCCCACGACTCAATCGTGGAAAGGGAATGGATACTGCATATCTAGAAGTTATTGGGGGTTAGTGGAATTTCCGGTGGAGCGGTGAAATGCGTTGATATCGGAAAGAACGCCGAAAGCGAAAGCAGCTAACTATGATTAACTTGACGGTGAGGGATGAAAGTTTGGGTAGCAAACGGGATTAGATACCCCGGTAGTCCAAACTGTAAATTATGCTTGCTAGGTGTTTCGATCCTTGTGGTCGGAGTGCCGTAATCTAACGAGTTAAGCAAGTCGCCTGGGTAGTATATTCGCAAGAATGAAACTCAAAGGGATAGGCGGGGGAACACACAAGCAGTGGATTATCTAGATTAATTGGATAATAAGCCAAGAATCTTACCTAGAATTGACATGCAATGTGTCTCATATGAAAGTATGATATTTGTAGCAATACAGAGCTTTGCACAGGTGGTGCATGGTCGTCGTCAGCTCGTGCCGCAAGGTGTCTAGTTAAGTCTGGAAACGAGCGCAACCCTCATCGTTAGTTAGTATGTCTAACGAGACTGCCTGGGTAACCAGGAGGAAGGAGAGGATGACGTCAGATCCTCATGCCCCTTACATCTAGGGCCTCATAGATAATACAATGGGTAGCAACAACGAGAAGCAATATCGCGAGATGGAGCAAATCTTCAAACCTACCCCTAGTTCGGATTGTAGTCTGGAACTCGACTACATGAAGTTGGAATTGCTAGTAATGGCAGGTCAGCCATACTGCCGTGAATATGTCCCTGTTCCTTGCACTCACCGCCCGTCAAACCATGGGAGCTGAGGTTCTCTGAAGACTTACCATGTGGGTTAAGGAGAAAATCAGTGACTGGGGTTAAGTCGTAACAAGGCATCCCTACGGGAACGTGGGGATAGACTACCATTCTAATTTTGAAAAAACAACTTATAACCTATCATACATCTGGTTACTCAATTTCTTTCTAGTACTATTGAAAAGTTAAACTCTGATTTCGGTCAGAGTTTTTCTTTTTTTGAAATTTCTCTTGCATACATTCTTGAAATATATAATACTATGTTATACAAGGTACTAATAAAATTTAATTAGTTATTTTAAAACCTATGTGAGAAGCTGAAAAAATAACCACTCAGATGAAAAAATGAATACTAGAATATCTTATTCTTAGTATAATTTCAAAGGGTGATGTATATGCAAATGATATTATCAAAAAGCTGAAGGATGCGAATTTGATAGTAGTGGAATGAACAATGTATCCATTACTTTCACGTCTTAAAACTGAAAAATTACTTGAATATGTTCGAGTCGAATCAGTTCAATGACCTCCAAGAAAATATTATAGATTAACCAAGAGATGACAAGAAACTTTAGATGTAATGCATCAGGTTTGGAAATGATTAAGCGATAGTGTAAATCAGATTGTGAAATAAAGAGCCTCCCTTTGGTAAGGGAGGTGGCGAACAAAGTGAGCCGGAGGGATTTAATCCCCCTGTCGCTTCGCTCCTTCCCCCTTACCGAAGGGGGACAAGAAAATAATTTATTATATAATTTCATGGAAAATGACTAAATTCAAATTTCAGTGACAGGAGTTCAAAATGGATGACTCTACGAGAGAATTTATTGAAAAATATATTTCTAAAATCAGGAAATATGCAGAGTCTCACAATATTTCTGATGATCTAGTCGATGATATTTACCAGAGCATTTTCGAGAAAATGTCAGAACTAAAATGAGATATAACACAGAAAAAGGTTGTTCAGATTGTTAATTCTATTTGAGAGCCTGAAGACATTTTTGAAGATGAATCAGAAGTGGAATCTGTTCAGACTTCTTTTAATTCAAAAAATGAGAAAAATAAATCTGATTTAAAACCTTATGAAAAGCGGCAAACTACAAATTGGACTAGGCCTCAAGATAAAGCTATATTACTTTGAGTGTGTGCAATGTTTTGACAGGCAACTGTAATTCATACTTGGATTTGGAGAATTTTAGCTATTTTGTGAAGTCGATTCTTCTTGGCAGGTTGAACGGTTGAATTATTCTTTTTTTGATGGACGGTTTATGTCATTTTAGCACTAATCTTTCCAATTAAGGATAAAGATTATAAACATTGTTCAATGTTATATTATTGTTGAACTCAAGTCAGAGATTTAAGATTATTCGTTCCGAACTTTTTTTCACGATTGATTTGAATCTGTAAACGAGTGGTAAAAACGGTGATTCCTTCATGTATCAGATTTCTTAAAAAGTTACTTTGACCTATTTGGACTTTTATAAAATATGCATTCCTTATTTGTCGGTCATTGTTCCTAATTTTAGTTCTAGTTGGACTATGAGTATTGTTGTACTACCTAGTTACATGATTCACATTACAAAATATAGATTATACAACTCTATTCCCAGCAATTACCAAATGGTGAGTAGTCTTTGGAATAATTTCAGCATTTTTGTTCTTATTAGCATCGGTTTGATGTATCTTTAAAAAGAAATTATCAAATAACACAAGTCTGATTATTGCAATATGATGTGGAATATTGGCATTTATCATTGCATTTATTAGTATATGAGAAATCAAAAATCTATATTGACCATATGAGAAAAAAGTGACCAAAGAAATTGAAATAGAAGTTCCAAATAGAGAGGACACACTGAACATATTTAATTCCAACTTTCATGATAGGTTATTCTGAGGTATCTTATTTAGCAATCCCCAATTCGCTAATGTTCACCTTTCAGATAACGATAAACTAAAAGTAGTATATACATTTAATTTTAGGAATTCTAATCCTGAATATGTATCTCAGGCGATGAAAAACATCTCAGATTTAGATTATAAATTTGAATCCGATACACTTTATATATGACAAAAAGATAACTTATTATTTGATAAAGCTACTCCGGCTACTTCATTATATATTTCGATAGATTATTATATTCCAAGGGATATCGAGATTGAGTTATTAAATGTATCTACACATTCAAACAACTTAGAGCTTCCAGTTCGAGCATGAACTTTATGACAACATGCATATAACTGCAATAAAATTAAATATAACGAAACAACGAGTAGCTTTCATTGTTCCATGAACTTAGATTACAGAAACAGATATGGCATCCTTGAATGAAACTTAAAATGAATGGCTGATGTGATAGTTCCACTTAAGTGAGACAATTCTGCGTGGAGTGAAGTTCGTGAATGAAAAAATTCTCGTGTATATGATCCATATCGACGTTTTGATTCAATGATTATTTATAATGATAATAGTGAAGATAGTCGATTGTTGGCTAAATATTCAGATAAATTTTTTAACTTTTTCATAGATGTAGAATATAATATTAATCCAGTCACAGCTGAATTTACGTACATTAATTCAATCTTGAGAGATGTAGAACAGAAATGATTAATGGATTCTGAAAGAATGAAACACTATACTTGACGAGAAAATTTGAAAGATTTCGATATCCAGATGAAAGAAGATGAAGAAGATAAGATTAGGAAAGAGCAAGAAATTCAAAATCTTCAGGATAGAATAAAAATATTGGAAGAGAAATTAGATGAATTAGATCCCAAAACAATTTAGTCACAAATAATTACCAAAATTTGCCTCCCTTTGGTAAGGGAGGTGCCCCGATAAATCGGGGCGGAGGGATTTAATCCCCCTGTCACTTCGTTCCTTCCCCCTTGCCAAAGGGGGACTTTTTTATTTTCTTTTTTCTTGTTTTTCAATCTCATAACTGTATTCTATCACTCGATATTTTAATTAAGCTCGAATTATTAAATAATGCTTTTACAAGACTTATTACAGAATCCTGAATATAAACAAAAATTTGTTTTAGAAAAATTTATCCAAGAAGTTCTCCAAATTTCTCGTGAAGAAATGCGGATGCAATTAGAAAAAGAAATATCTGATTCTGAAGTAGATCAGATTTTGAGATATTATCGTTCATATACAGAAGATAAAAAGCCTATGGAATACATACTTGGACATGTAGATTTTTTTCAAATTCCATTCATTGTTAATGAAAATACATTAATTCCTCGTCCTGAAACCGAATATATGATTACAGCAGTGACTGAATATACAAAAGAAAATCTAGATTCTCAAAATCAGAACTGAATCTTGATGGATATCTGAACATGATGTTGAGTTCTTTGAATTTCGGTTTTACTCCAGAATCCAGATTCATACGACCAAATTTTCTTCTCCGATCTCTCAACTTGAGCATTATTTGTAGCAGAAAAGAATTATGAAACTTTAATCGAAAAGAAATATGAACACGAATTTTTACAATCAGATTTGGTTTCTTTCATTTCAGATAAAACACTGGATACAAGCAAACCAATTACATTAGTAGCAAATTTGCCATATATTCCAGATGAAACATTTGATGAAAATTCACCAGATAATGTACAGAAACGAGAACCAAGAATGGCATTTGTATGATGAGATGACTGATTAGATCTTTATAGAAAGATGTTTAACCAACTCTTTGAATTTAAAACAAACCATAAAATCTGACAAGTTATGATGTTTCTCGAAATGATGACTCGACAGGTTGAAATTTTACAAAAAGAATTCTGAAATAAACTAAGTTTTGAAGAAGTAAAAACATTCCATTTCAATATTCGCATAGTTAAGGCATCATTTAAAGATTAAAATTGTTAAAAAGTCAAATCTAAACCAATAAAAAAGTCGGAGTTTTTTTGACTTTTTTTGTATTTCTGAATATAATTAATGTGGAAACTTTATTTCCTTGAATAAAACAAAAATGGAAGAAAATCAAACAAATCAGAATTTAAATCAACAACCTGTTCAACCACAACCTGAACAAGTTCAACAACCAGTTCAATGACAATCGGTTCAACAACAATCTGCGGAGCAGCCTAGTGTTTCTATGCAAATTCAGCAGTTGCTTGTTCAACAACAGCAGTATCAAAAACAATATAATGAACTTGTTGATTATGTAAAAAAGACTCCAAATTTGCCACTCGACCAGGTAAATCAGATAAAAGCACAATTAGATCAGCTTAATGCTCTTTTCGTTCAATGAAAACAGCAATTACAGGCATTATGATATACACAGGTGCAAGTAAATAAACCAACAGAAGTAAAGAGGTGAGCAAAAATCAATTTATCTTTCAAGAAACTAGCGATTTGATGTGGGCTTATCGTGGTTCTATTATTAGCTTGATTATTTGCAGCATTATTTTCGCTACAAAATAATCCAAGTGCATTATCTTGACTAGGTATTGATACCAATATGGCAAAAGGATTATTACAGTGATTCTTTGGGCTTATTCTATGAAGTGTTATACTATTGATGCTCTGAGTAATTATCTCTAATATTTATAGATTAATTACTGTTAAGAATCAATCAAAAGGTAGATTTATTTTAGGCTTGATTTGATGAGTTTTTTGAGCTTGAATTTTAGGATTATCATTATGATTAGTATTTTGAGAAATAAATAAAATTGTCATTGAAGTGAAACAGGTAGATTATGATGTTGTTCAGCCTTATCTTGTATGAAGAGTTCAAACATGATGAGTTGATGAATTTTTAAATCCATATCGTAATCAAGATATTAAATGAATAGGTAAAGAGTACAAATTGATAGCACCTTCAGAAATGGCATTTTCATTTAGATGGAATGAATTCGAAAAACTTGTAAATAAAGAATTGCCATCAAATATCGAAATACAAGCAATTACGCTTTCATGTGGAAACTGAGAAGATAAAGTTTTAGAATGAACAAGAAATCAGACAAAAGATTGATGGTATAAGTTTGACTGAACATGTTTATATTCTACAAAATGAAAATATACATACTCTCTCAATATAACTTACACAACAGCCTCAAAAGATAAGAAAACAAGTTCATTTAACGTGGATAGTTTAAATTTTGAATCCGAAGTTATTGTATACAAAACTAGTACAACTAGTAGTTCATCAAATAATAAAACCAGTAGGCTGCTTGGATCTAATTGAGAATTTATACTTTGAAGAGCGCCGGCAAAAATCACAATCGATACTACACAAGTATTCCGTGATTTCTCATTATGATCATATGAAGTAGAATGGGATATGGATGGAGATTTTGTGAATGACAGAACGAATCAAGTAACATTTGATTATTCTTACAAAGTTCCAAAGGTTTATTACGTTACATATAAATTTCCAGGACTATCTGATGAGATTTTATATAGATTTCCAGTAAGAGTAGAACAAAGTGATCGTCCAGTGTGCGGGGTCGAAGTAGAAAGGTATGTATGAACCAAAAAATATCAGATTTCTACTGATTTTATAGATGCCTCATCTGCGGCTACAATTGCATCATATAATTATACAATCTGGAACAAAAGCACAAATAAAGCTCAAGATGAGCTAAGAAATGAATCTCAGAGTATCGTTTATGAATTCCCTGAGAAATGAAATTTCGTTGTAATACTTGATTATGTAACGGTTGACTGAAAGCAGTGACAATGTGAATCTGAACTTATCACAATGGAAAAGGAGAAATTTAATGTATCATATACAATTTTAGCTAAGGAATCAGATTCTTCAAAGTTTAAAGAGTTGTGTAATTCAAAAAGTTCAGCATATTCTCAATGTAGACAAATCAATTTAGAAGTGGTACCTCAAACATATCAACTACAAATCAAATCCATAAGCCCAAGTAGCAATACGACTAAAAAGGCTGTATTCCTAGATGATAAGCCAATATTAAATGAAAATGATACCTATCTATTTGAAATTCCTGATGAATGAAATTATTATGTAATTATTGTTACATCAGATGAAACAAGATGAATGGAAGAAGAAAAAATTGAAATTAAGTTTATAGCTGATAAGCCTGATATTGTAGGAAAAGTAACGATCACAGACCCTGACAATAGAAACCCAGTATCAGAATGATTCGAGCCATTGACTGTGGTTATTGATGCCTCAAAGACAGAAGTCAATGTGCCATGAGACGAAATTATTTACTTTACATGGGATTTCTGAGATTGAGAAATTAAACGTAATGTACAGAACTGAGTCGTAGCTCACACGTATAACTATGATTATAATAAAGAAAATTGAATATTTACACCAAAGGTTACTGTTAGGACAAGGAGTGGAATAGAAAAACTGATTGCATGACCAACAATTAATGTAAAGAAATGATTATTAAACGTTGATCTTACATCAACTTCTCATCCATCAAGACAAGCTCCAGTATGAACAGAAGTTAGTTTCTCTGCGGAGTTTGATTGATTGCCTGAGAGAATGGTTTGGGATTTCGGAGATTGAACTCCAGCTACAACATGTAAATGAAGAAATTGTACAGATATTACGCACACATTCAAAGAAGACTGATTATACACAATAAAATTAACTCTAGAATTCGATGCAGTACAGCAGGTTGATGGTACTATGGATTTCAAGGTTTATAAACCATAAATAATCAAAAATAACGAAAAATCTCCAAGAGGACCTTGGAGATTTTTTCAAATTGCAGGGATGTCTACACCACATTTGGTGCATTCTTTCCGTACTCTTTTATCACACCCATATTTCCCACAATACCAACCAATTATCTCTGGTAAGATAGAGGTTGTTGCCAATATGACAATGTAGAGCCAAAGAGGAATAGTTATGTCCTCTAGACATAGGAGTGATATTACCAAAAACATAGCAATGGATGCCAATTGTACCCAGTTACTGAATGTATATCTATTATGATTAATCATCCTAGATAGACACCATTGAACAGGTTTAACATCGTTTTTGAAGAGTTTTGTGTGCCACTCCTTGTACTTTTCTTTGAAAGAAAGGAGGTAACCAGAAGCGTAACTACTTAGAGCAATTACTGCTAACATAATGAAAAGAATAGTGTTCATTGTCTTTTTATTGTTATTCTTTTTGTTTTCAATTAGTAATAGATAATATAAACAAAAATTACATAAAGTCAAATGATTATATAGATATGTTTTTTGCATCCAGTTTACAAAATTTTAATATAAAAATCAGACTTGAATTATTTTTTCTAAAAATAACTTTTTGATGTTTGATTTTTTTATGCGTATTGCCTGGCGAAACTCTTAATTTTTAATTTGCAGAAATTAAATCATAAGAAATCACCTTTTGTTTTTTACAACCATTTTTATAAAAAATATATAAAATAATATAAAATTGACTTGATTTTTGTGGGGAATTTTTTATATATTCTAACACCATTGAGCAGATTGGTGTAAAGTGTTGTGCGGATATGATGTAGTTGGTGTAGCATAGCAGACTTCAGCTCTGCTTGTACGGGTTCAAGTCCCGTTATCCGCTATCTTAACGTTTATTCGTAGTTATTTAGTAGAGAAATGTTTGGGCGTATCATACTTTGACTTGTGATTATGGTTTTGGGGTGAGGTATGATATATTACTCAGCGAACTTAGTTGAAATGTTCGGAAGAAGTAGATGGGCTGATGAACATTTGTGATGAAGTAGGCAAATGTGGATGCTAATCTGATTTGGATTGGTGGTTATCTGAGGTTTGATTATGTTCTGAGTAGCTTCGTTCGTAAATCCTGCGAATATGGACACAACTACATTCAACTAATTGTTCTTTAAAACAGTTATGGGGAGATGGCAGAGCGGTCAATTGCATCAGACTGTAAATCTGACGCCTCACGGCTACATAGGTTCAAATCCTATTCTCCCCAGATTAACAATTATTAACTAAAAATTATGGGCTCTTAGCTTAGTTGGTAGAGCGACTGCTTTGCACGCAGTAGGTCAGGGGTTCGACTCCCCTAGAGTCCAAATTTTTTTTGAGCTCTTGTAGTTCAATGGATAGAACAACAGCCTTCTAAGCTGTGGATCCGGGTTCGATCCCCGGCAAGGGTAAGTTGTTTAATAGTTCATTCAGACCGCTTCAGCATGCTCTCGTGGTCTAGTGGTCTAGGACGCCACCCTCTCACGGTGGAAATCGCGGGTTCGACCCCCGCCGGGAGCGAGTATTATTCTCGAAGTGGTCAGAATCTTTGGTTTTATTTTGATTTGTGTTGTATGGATCAAAATCAGTGATTTCAAAAGAAGCCTTATAATGCAAATGGAGGCAAGAATTATTCTGGACAAAATTCTGGAGGATATTCTCGCGGAAATGAAAATCAGAGATGATATGGTGGATCTTACGATTCACAAAATCCAAAAGCGAAAATGATATATGTGAATGATCAGATAAAGGCTCCTACGATTATGATAATAGATGATGAAAAGAAAAATTTGTGAACATTTCCTCGCAGGGTTGCCTTGGAAATGGCAGAACAGGCTTGATTGGATTTGGTTCAAATGACATATGATCCAGATAAGATGATGTCAACAGTTAGGATGACTGATTACTGAAAATATATGTATCAGAAATGAAAAGAAGATAAAGAAAGAAAAAAACAACAAAAATCACGTGAAACGAAAGAAATTAAGCTTTCGTATGCGATAGGGGATAATGATCTAGCTCTTAAACTCAAAAAGGCTGAAGAATTCCTCACATCAGGAACTAGTGTCAAGATTAGTATAAAATTAAAGTGAAGAGAAAAGATGTATGCTGATAAGGCATTGGAAAAAATAGAATATGCGAAAGAAAAGCTTTCTGCATTTGGACGCTCACAATATGATACTCCAAAGAAAGAAGCTCAGTGATATAGTATTATTTTATTTGCTAAATAGTTGGTGATTCCATGACAACAAAATTGAAGACTCATTCGTGAGCAGGAAAAAGATTTAAGGTTACTAGAACGGGGAAAGTTTTATGTAAAAAATCTTGTAATAACCATTTACTTACAAATAAGTGAAAGAATAATAAAAAATTCACTTATGGAAAGCAGTTAGCTCCAAAGGTAGCAAAGACTGTCAAATGATTGCTTCATTAATTATAAAAATAATCAGATTTACTTTATTTGTTTGAATTATCTATCATGGTAAGAGTTACAAATGGACTTCAGAGACAGAGAAAGCATAAGAAATATCTATCTCAAGCAAAGTGATTTCGTCAAGGTCGTAGTAGGGTTTACAATCAAGTAAGACAGGCTTTAATCAAACAAGGTCAACACGCTTACACATCTCGTAGACTCAAGAAAAGGGATTTTCGTAGATTATGGATTGAGAGATTGAATGCATCTTTACGTGAAAAAGGATCTAAATATTCAGTATTTATGAATCAATGCTATAAAAAGGATATTATATTAGATCGTAAAGTATTGTCTAATATTGCTGTAGCGTTCCCTGAGGTATTTGATAAGATTTACGAAGAAGCTGCAAAATAATCGTCAATCATCTACCAATAAAGAATTCTTAGCTAAAACTTCGAATTCTTATAGGCCGGGGTGGTGGAATTGGTAGACACGAAGGACTTAAAATCCTTTGGGACTTATACTCCCGTGCCGGTTCGATTCCGGTCCCCGGCACATGAAAATGTGTCGTTAATATAGTTCAGACTTTTATATCTATTGTTTATAAGTTATGTGATTTACTGTATGGAGAGCTGGAGATCTTAATACTAATGAAAGAATGATCTCATTTTACAAAAAAGAGTTACGATCTTCTCATATTTTAGATATAGCAAAGAAGCAAAAGACATATGGGACAAAACATTATCGTAAGACTGTTGCATACGATTTTCCTTCTTCTCGTAGATATAAGAGAATGAGAGCTATTGTTTCTGATTCATATCGTAAAAATAAGAAAAAATATAATACATTGGCTCAATTAGGAAAAATAGTTTAGTCGATGCTTTTATTTATGTTAATGTGTGTTTAGTATGTACGCAGTTATAAAATTACAAGGACATCAATATATAGTTTCTGAATGAACAGAACTAAATGTAGACAACCTTTCAGAAAAAGAATGAGCAAAACTGACTATAGATGAAGTTTTGGCTGTGTTTGATGAAAAATGATCTACTGTAAAAGTGGGGACACCTTTCGTAAAGTGAGCTAAAGTGGAGGCTACAGTTGGAACTACTCAGAAATGAGAAAAGGTTGATGTATTGAAATTCAAGAGAAAGACTAGATATTTTAGAAAGAGAGGATTTAGACCTACAGAAACGATTTTAACTATTAAAAGTATCGTGGCGTAATGGCAAAAACTTGAATTCTAGAGTTAGATGGTGAAGTAGTTGAAGTGCTTCCTGCTGGAAAGTTTAGAGTTAAACTGAAGGATATGGAGGTGGTTCTAATGTGCTATAAAGCATGAAAGATGAAGCAGTCTCATATCTCAGTTATTGAGTGAGATTGTGTAAAGGTTGAGGTAAATCAATACGATATGAGTCAATGACGTATAACGTATAGATATAATCCAGCTAATCATCATCCTGAAGATGATGAAGAGTAAAATCAGATTAAAACTTTATTTATCATAATTTGGGTATCATGAAAGTTGTGTCATCTCTCAAAAAAAGATGTATGTACTGCCAAATCGTTAAGAGAAAGGGTAGATTATACGTTACATGCAAAAAAAATCCTAGACATAAAGCTAGACAAGGATAATTTTTATATTTCTTCTTATTGAAAAGTATGTTTAGAATAATGGGACATGTGCTTCCAGATGAAAAATCAACATGGATTGCACTTACAAATATTTACGGAATTGGAAGAGTAAGATCTCAAAAGATTTTGACAAAAGTTGGAATCGATCCAATGAAAAAAGTTAAAGATTTAACTGAAGAGGATCAAAAAAAGATTTCAGATGAGCTCAAAAACTACGTTCTAGAATCTGATCTCAAAAGAGAAGTTGCTGCTGCAATCAAGAGATTGAAGGAAATTAAATGTTACAGAGGAATGAGGCATAATCTCGGATTGCCAGTTAGAGGACAATTGACTCGTAAAAATGCAAAAACAGCGAAAAAACTTTTGTGAAGGGCTAAAGTTAGACCTACAATTAAGAAATAATTTTATTCATCTTATGTTAGATAAATACAATGGTAGTAAAGGCAAAAGCAAAGAAAAAGGATGTAAAAGTTGTAAGTGGAGTAGTTCACGTACATACATCATCCAATAATACACTCATCACTATTGTGGATGCAGAGTGAAATAAAATCGTTGGAGGGGGAACTGGAAGAGTTTGATATAAAGGTTCTAAAAAATCTACTCCATATGCCGCTGAAGTTTTGACTAAAGAATTACTCAAAGAAGCTCAAGCTCTTTGACTCAAAGAGATTGGTCTAGTTTTCAGAGGAACTGGAATGGCTAGAGATTGAGTATTTAAGGCCATTAATGAGATCGGATTAATCGATATTCAATATATCAAAGAAGAAACTCCAATCCAATTCGGAGGATGTAAAGGACTAAGACCAAAGAGAAATTAATCAGATTTTTGTGTCTTATTGGCCTTGATTTACGGAAAATTTAAAATATTCTTTATTATTATTTGCTTGTAAAAATGAAATATACTTGAGCAAAATTGAGATTATGTAGAAGAGAAGGTGTAAATATCTTTGGTTCTGCAAAATACAACTTGAAACAAAGAAAAACTACACCAGGACAACACGGTTCTTCTATGCAAAGAAATTCTGAATATGGAAAACTTTTGAGAAATAAACAGGTTCTCAAAAGATCATACCTTCTTTCAGAGAAACAATTTGCAAAGATCGTTAAAGTTACAGCATCTCAATACGCTAAAAACCAAAATATTAGTCACGACTTTGCATTATTTCAATTCTTAGAGAGAAGAATGGACGTAATCGTTCTTCGTTCGGGATTAGCTCAAACAATTATGCAAGCTAGACAAATGGTTGTTCATGGACATTTCACTCTAAATGGAGTAAAGCACAATGTTCCATCTACATTCGTTAAACCAGGAGATAAGATAGCTCTTCGTGATGGACTTAAAAAATCACCATTATATGCATCAAATGCTAAAAATGCAGTAAAAGTTCCTTCATGGATTAAGGTAGATAAGAATGCGTATACAATCGATGTATTAAGTTTACCACAAAAAGGAGAAATTGAACCACAAGCTGATCTATTGAAGGTTATCGAATTCTATGCCAGAGCTTAGTTTATGGGTCTGGTTATTAAAAAGGGTTTCAGTTATATAAATAAACAAAATTTTATTTGCTTTTCTATACTCTATGCTAGACATCCAAAATTTCATAGGAGCGCCTTCAATTATGGCGACAGAGATAGATGATTGTACTACAAAATTTGAGTTAAAAAATCTTCCAAGAGGATTCGGACACACACTAGGAAATGCAATGAGAAGAATAATTCTTGCTTACAACTTAGGTGGAGCAGTTACCGGATTAAAGATAAAATGAGTGCCTCATGAATATTTTGTCATTGATGGAGTAAAAGAAAATGTAGTAAATATATTGTTAAACTTCAAAAAATTAAGATTTACATTTGATGAAAAATCAGAGTCAATTCAATGGATTTCTCAGAGATTCAAAGGATTGTGAGAATATAAGGCTGCAGATTTGAAACTTCCTACATGAATTACATTATTAAACCCAGGAGAACCGTTATTCGAGATTACAGATGCAGCAGTTGAAATTAATATGGAATTACGCATTGAAAAATGATATGGATATTATTCATTAGATTATCTTAGAAATCGTGATAAAAAATGAGAATGAAGTGATGTAAACGTATTATTAATTGATAACGATTTCAAATTGGTAGATTACGTAAAATATGATGTTCAAGAAGTTATTGAAGACTTCAACTGAAGTACAAAAGATACATTAGTGATTGAGGTTAAAACTCAATTTGGAGAAGTGTCTCCAAAGCAAATGTTACAATTTGCTGGTGAGGTTTTGGCTTCATATGCTAAGTTATTTGTATTTGATGATCTATATGTTGATAAGTCAGTATTCGTTGAAATGGAAGATTTGAACGTTGAAAATATTGCAACAGTAGTTGATGAACAGAATATTAAAACTATGCCTATCGATGCTCTTCCACTTAGTGAAAGAACTAGAAATGCATTAATCAAGAATCAGATTCTTTATGTTGAAGACTTGGAAAAGAAGAAGAAAGCTGAGTTATTACTCATGAAATGAGTAGGAAAGAAAGCTATCGATGAAATTAACGATTCTTTCAAACAATTAGGAAAACCATTAATCTCATAAAAAAGTTCAAATTTATAATTTATAATTTGTTTATACGATGCAACACAGAAAGAATGCACTTCTAGAAATCAATACAGGAGTGAAAAGTAAGTGAGTTTATATCAGACAGATGCTTACTAACCTAGTTAGAAATGGAAAGGTTACTACCACACCAAAGAGAGCTGCGGTTCTAAAAGCTGAAGCAGATGCTTTGATAGGTAGATTAATCTCAAATACCAAAAATTACTCAGAAGCTGATGCAAAAAGAGAAAATATTCGCTTAATCAAATCAGTTATTTACTCTGAAACTGAATGAAAGAAATTATTGAATGATTTGCTGCCAAAATTCGTAGAGTCTGGTAAAATGTCTGGGTTTGTATGTACATACAAATTAGGATATAGACTAGGAGATGGAGCAGAAAAAGTTTTGGTTAAATTAGCTTAGTGATTCAGATTTATTTTAATTTATTGTTAATTGATTAAAGATGGAGTTTACAAAGAAAGATCTAAATAAGACGATCTGGGTAAAACAAACTGACCAAGAGAAAAATAGGGTTTGGTATAGAGTAGATGCAAGTGGTAAGACTTTAGGAAGACTTGCTGTAGATGTTGCTAAGAAATTAGCAGGTAAAGACAAATCGTACTATTCAGATTTTTGGGATGCTGGAAGTTTCGTAATCGTTGAAAATGTAGATCAAATCGCAGTTTCGGGAAAGAAACTATCAGACAAAGTTTACTATTCTTACAGTGGATACAAAGGAAATGTAAAAAGTATCACACTTGGAGAATTATTAAAGAAAAATCCATCTAAAGCTCTTCGATATGCTGTACGTGGAATGCTTCCAAAGAATAAGCTAAGAGATGCTAGAATGAAGAGACTTAAGCTCATAAAATGAACAACTACAAAATATGATAATTTTAAACCTGTAAATCTTTATAAATAATGGCAAACAAGGAATACAATTACGCAATTGGTCGTAGAAAATGTACAACAGCTGTTGTAAAGCTCTACTCTCAATGAGGATGAACTTTTATCGTTAAGACAGCTAGTGGTAAAGAAGTACCATTAAAAGAATATTTCGGAGGAAATACACATTTATATGAAAATGCAATCGCTCCATTTAGCGTTATTGCACCAGAAGCTTATAAAAAATTCGATGCACAGATTCGTGTATTAGGTGGAGGTATCGCAGGTCATTCTGATGCTATTAAACTTGGATTTGCTAGAGCATTAATCGAATGGAATTCAGATTTAAGACCAACTTTGAAACCATATGGACTTCTCAAGAGAGATCCAAGAATCAAGGAAAGGAAAAAGCCAGGTTTGAAAAAGGCCAGAAAAGCTCCTACATGGTCAAAGAGATAATTTGCCCAATTCATCTTGATTATATATGAAAAACGTTCTTCCATGGAGGACGTTTTTTTCTAATCTCACCCATCACTTCGTGATTTCCCTCTCCAAATATTACCTAAATCCTCTTCACAATCCTCTCTAAATCCCCTCCACAACCCCCTCTAAATCTCCCCCTATCAGGGGAGACTACTGAGGCTATCGCCTCTAGAGGGGACTTATAAGACATCCTGTCTTTAGGGGAGACTTATGAGACTTTCAGTCTCTTTTCTGGATTCTTCACTTCGTTCAGAATGACGGTATGAAGTGAACTGGATTCTTCGACTTCATCTTAGAATGACGATAAGACACTAAAGATTCTTCGCTTTACAGAATGACAAGTTTGTGTGAGTCTGTCATTCAGAGGGAGAGAAACGACCGAAGAATCCAGTGGCTTAAACCTCCCCTAAATCCTCTCCTATCAGAGGGGACTACTGAGGCTATTGCCTCCAGAGAGGACTTATAAGACATTCTGTCTTTAGGAGAGGGGTGGGGTGAGGCTTATGAACAGAGTATGTGGAGAATTTTTTCTCTCGCGTTTTTTGATAGAAAGTATTTTCAAAAAAAGTCGCCAAAAATTTGCATTTTTCTAGGGGAGGGGGTATAATTAAATATAATTTTTTATAAACTACCCCCAAAGGACATGAAAAAAACAATCAATCTAGTAGCATTGATAGTAATGCTAAGTGTAAATGTGCTTACACCAATC